>Ga0310696_10000065_pt1 | contig 182215 bp, 162 predicted proteins | sample AusTroGonzalo_MG_4_FD_203885 | JGI IMG/M metagenome (GOLD analysis project Ga0310696, IMG submission 203885) | Bovine rumen microbial communities from tropical cattle in Woodstock, Queensland, Australia - Gonzalo_02 (v2) (version 2) | ecosystem: Host-associated > Mammals > Digestive system >...
TAATCCGGATGAATAATTCTCCATACTGGTAAATGATCTTATTTTTGTATATGTTGTACCATTTTCAGATTCATTGATTTTGTTGATTGAACCATTGCATGCAAATCCAACCAACAAATTATTTGGATCTTCATTGATATATGCCAATTTTGGTAAATCAATGTATAATCGTAAACGTATTATTGGAAAGAATGCATGATCGTAATCATTTATGATTGATATTGATACAACATCATCATTTGATAATATAATAGTATCTTCAATACCATTATAAATTGATATAGTAAATTCGTATAATGAAGTATATTTAACCATAATTAGACCCCCAGACAAAATTGTAATCTCGCTTATAAAGCGTTATAATAATAAGAAAGAAGTGAATTTTATGATTCAGATTATACAGGAAACCGCATTACCAAAATTATCTCAGACTTCATTGTATGAGAAATTCAATGAAACCTCCGATATTTCAAACTCCGTTCGTGAAGAACTCAAACACGCAAAATCATATACAGTTCCACCAGAGAAGATTGAAGAAGTCATTGCCATAATGAAGCTCAATGGTGATGCAATTTGCAAGAAAGCAATCGACGCATATACCAAAGGTGATATCATCATTATTGATAACAAAGAAACATCAAAGATTCCAACATGTTTACCGTACATGGTTGTCGGTCATGATAGTGTGTATAAAGCATTTATATTTGCAAATACATTCCTTGACGTTATCACATCACCGCAAGAAACACCGAAACTTATGGCAGTATTGGAAGCATCGTATATTGCGTTATGTTTAACCAGAAAACCGAATTCTATCATAATGAATTCACAGCTGATGTTAACTTTGTGTAAGATTTATGTTACAATGGTTTCTGCACCACTGCAACAGAAAATATACATGAAAGGTGATAACCTGAATAAGGCAATCTTATATTTCATTACATACTTCTATATGTTATTCCGTGATGTAAATGAAATAGATGTAACATCAATTCCATTTGGTAAAATCATGGATGATAAGATTGATAACAAAGTTGCTGCAGCAATTATAGAAGATGCAAAAACAGTACAAGATCATCGTTTCATGGATTTGATTTCAAAGATTGTAAAGATTAATTCTGTACGTTATAAAGATCTTCCGTCAATGTATATGTCATATTTCACAACTGTATGTGGTGCTCCGCTCATATTCAGTATTGAGAATATTTCATACTTATTCCTGTTACTGACCTCTTCAGCATACAAAACTAACATGACTGGATATGGTTTGAATAAGATTATTCAGCTTCAATCCAAGAAGATACTGTCGATTATGACAGGTATCGTTTAATCAATACTATTTCATTTTAGGTGGTGATTAATATGGCAGATAATGAATGGAAAGACACGGACCGAATATTACAACCAACGCGTAGTAAATTTACTGGATATCCACAAACCAATGGAGAACCGTATGCAATGCATGAAACACGTCCATTGACCAAAGGTGACCATACATTACGAGAAACCGAACCTTGGAAAAATGGTACGACAGAATATTATATCGATGATGCTGCAAAACATTTTACTCGCGATGTCGGAGATCCGGATTTAGCAAATATTCCAGTTACATACGAATACACCGCGGACAATGGTCAAACGTTGGATATTCCAGTATTCTCGGGAGCAACAACCAATATCAATCCATTGAATGATCCGGTTAAACAGGATATACTGGAAACATCATTAGAAACATACCATGAACGTAATCACGATGGTAAAACATCACCATTACAACCATTTACTCGATCTGACCCGCAGATTGCACACAGATCGATTATGTTTACATATAATAGAACAAAAATACCGGTTGCAGATGTAGAGTGGCGGAAGGGATTCCGCCATTTATTTTTCACACGTCCGGAATGTTATGTTATGTGTAATGATGGTGGAATTCGTTTATGTTCACAAACCGCAAATGACGAAGAGTTTTCTTCCACATATACACGACTCCCACATATCGTTCAACAGTTAGCACCGTTCTATATTACGGGTTCATTTGAAGATGAGCAAGGTGCAACGGATGGATTATTAACGAATTGGAATTATTTGTTATCAAATCGATCTGATGGATTTAATTCAACCGGAACACAAATGACAATTGTTGAAAATGTTGGTAAATCATACGGAGGTTTCTCAGTAAATCCAGCAGGTTTCGTTTCATCAAAAGTTGGTGGCACATTCGATGTTACATTCAATGAAACAAAGAATCTTGAATGTTATGAACAATTACGTTTATGGATGATATATATGGATAAAGTTCATAAAGGTATATTCGCACCATCATTCAATGGATATATGTATGAAAATCATTTCTATGATGCAGGTGTTGTTGTTGGTGCAAATAAGGTATTACATCCGTATGATCGTGCAATCGATTATGCAGCAACATTGTTTGATATTGTAACAAATGAAGCTGGTACAAAGATATTGTATTGGTGTAAGTATTATGGAATTTATCCAATATCAGCAACACCGCAATTATCCAATGCGACCAATTCTCCATTGGTTGGTGTTAAAACAAATGCACAATTCCGTTATATGTATAAACTTGAGAATGTTAATAAATCATTATTGGAGTTTAATTATAATGCAGGAATTGTTGGTAAAACCGGACAACTTACCAAAACGGCAATGGATTCATTACCATTCTTATTATCAGAATATGATGATAATAAATACATTGGTGCAGCAGGTATGTTTACGGGTTCACCATATATTGTAATGGGTCCAGATTGCCAAACAAATCTGCTGGATAAAAGCAGAAATCTCACAGTACCATACTTAAGATTCGCAAATTTATTTAACGAATCAATCAATAAAGAAATGAATCGGAATATTGTAAATGATGACACACAACGTTTACAACCGATCAGTTTATAAGAAAGGAAGGTGTTATCAATGGCGGAAAACAAACAGCAATTCATCATTGATGGATTGATGCATGACATCGTAGGTACACCACCAGCGTCGTCAAAAGAATATCAAAAAGTATCCAAAGAAGAAATCCAGGATACAATAACCAAAATATTTAAACAATATAATTTGTCAACCAACAACAGTTTCGTCACCAAGGTTGCACAAATTAAATGGGATGATAAATCACAAACCATTGATATGGATTCAATACCACAACAACTTCAGGACGCTGCATTCTTACCGGTAAATACAATTGCAGATATTGCATTACGTCAAGATCTCGATCTGGTAATATCACAAATACCAGAATGGTTTACAGCATTACAAATTACACGTGATGCAATATGTGAATCTGATGTTGTTACAGGTAGAATGGCACGTAACATAACATTCGATCGTACCAATATGAAAGAACCAGAAATCGAATCCATTATGGAAAAAATCAATGAGGTTGAAGAAAGATTAGATCTTGATTCTATTATCAAGAACCATTGTATCTTCAATACACTTCAATATGGTGAAGGATATTTGTATGTCGTTCCATATGCAAAAGTATTCCAGGATTTATATAAATTCAAAACCAACGCATCCAAAAAGAAGTTTGGTAAATTATCCGGAAATACAATGTCGAATATGTTCCAGCTTCAAACTAATACCAACGGATATGGTTACAGTGAAACATTTGAAGTTTCATTAAAAGATGCAATCATCAATGAACATCACGCTGATAAAAAATCTGATTCTGTATTCACCGAATCAGAAATCATTGAATGTTATCCTTGGTATCATGATACACAATTCACCAATCAGAAACAGATGTCGGATAAACTCGATGAGGATATTGCATTTATGGCAGAGAATATCACTTACATCGAACAAGATGTTGCATTACCCGTAATTGATGAAGAACCATACGAAATAGAAGCAGCATATGCGGCACATATGAAAGCATCTCCACAGCATTCACCATTCGTTCAGGAATCAGATATATTCACCGAAGTCAATACTAAGGATGATAACAACGATGGTATACTCAATGAATTCCAGAATATCAAAGGTATCTATCTCCGTATACTTCCATCAACGAAACTCATTCCAATTCGTATTGATCGTGAAATAATCGGTTATTATTACATTGCAGATATGACCAAAGCTGAACAAGCTGGACAGCGTAAGAACTCCGGACTTTCAGGATATACGTTACGTTCACCATCAGTTGGTTATGATACATTTGCTCCTGATCAAATGTTATGTGAAAAATTAGCCACCAAAATCATCAATAACTTCAATCTGAAATTCATGCGTAACAATACATCTCTTCATAAACAAATCGTCTCCATACTGATGGGACACAAATTCAACGAAGCCATGTTACGATTTGTTTTTATTCCTGCAGAGCATGTCGTCCAGTTTACTATTAACAAAGATGGTATGAACAAAGGACATTCGATGTTGGAGCCAGGATTGGTTACTGCAAGAATGTACATGTTCCTTAAACTGTATTCGTTATTATTCCAGATTAATAACTCTGCTGTTAGAGTGTATTATCTCCATATGTCTGGAATTGATAATGATTACAGACAATTCGTCCAGCAAACAATCCGTAAGTTTGCAGCACGTCGTATTACGGCGAATGATATATTCAATTATCGTTCGTCGATGTATAAAGTATCTGGTGGTTCTGAACTTATAATGCCTATGGGTGCTGGTGATAAAGCACCAATTACATTTGATACGATACAACCATCTGAAGCGCCAATCAGTAATGAATTACTTGAACAATTGAAGAATGAATCAATCAATTCAACACCGGTTCCATCGTTAATGGTACAAACCGGCGGACAATCGGAAATCGAATTTGCAAAAGAAACTGAGTTGGCGAATACACGTTTCAATACGATGATATCTTCGTATAAGATTGATTTCAACAAAGATAATACCAAGTTATATCGTATAATAATGAAATGGGAAACTGATATTCCTGATGAAGTTATTGCAACAATGCGTTATGTATTAAGAATGCCGATGGCAAAACAACTTGGTGTTACTACTGAAATGATACAGAACTTTGATGCAGTTGCTGAAATGAATGTCAAAACATTCCTCACAGCTGAAGAAGCAAAAGCTCCTCAAAACAGTGAAGGATATTCCGATGTTGTTCGTGAATTCAGAAAGCTTATGTTAGCGGATATGATTCCACAGATTGACATTGACCATTATGAGGAACTCGCAAACAAAGCACGTGAAAATGCGGGTAAATTGAAACTCGCAGAAACCAATAAAGCTGAGAATCTTATAGCACAAGACGAAGAAGAAATGTAAGGTGATAATGTATGAAGATAGAAAAGACTACGACAGGTGTAATCATACATGATCCAACTGATGAAATGAAACGGAAGATATTGAGGTATTTTTCGTTGAATAATCCAACACGTGAATTCTTTATTTACACCGGTAATGATTCCAAGTTACCATTGTTCGGTGATCACGATACTATTTATATCACATCTGGTATTCTTGGTATTAAAGACGAAGCTCTTCAGAAGATGCTGAAAGGATATAAAACAATTGAGACATTGACACCTGTATCATTCGAACTCGATATCAAGAACATGAAACCACGATCAAGATTCCAAGAAGATTGTATTGGTGCAATGGTGAAATGTACAAAACCGAAATTAGCAGTTGAGGCGAAGGGTGCTTCAGGAAAGACTTTCATGTCGTCATATGCAATTCAACAGCTTCATCTGAAGCCACTCATCATTACACCTACAGCAAACCTCAAGAATCAATGGATTGAGAACTTTGAGAACTTCGGTATTGAACGCAAAGACATTGCAACCAATATTCATGATGGAAAAAATAAAAAGATGACAATTGTTACGATTGCTTCACTTGGTAATGAGCTTCGTAAAGATTGGAAAGCTCTTATGAAATCCATTGAGGATGCTCGTTACGGTATCAAAGTTATCGATGAAGCTCACTTAGCACTCAAAGCAATTATGAGATTTGATGCTATATGTAATATCAAACACAATTGGTATTTGTCTGCAACTCTCGGTCGTAGTAGTATGGAAGAAGATGATATTCTGAATCGTATGTATCTTGATGCAGAACGATTCGTTGGTAATGCGTCATATGAAGAATACCAAAAAGAATATATTAACATTTATCTTCAGGATATTCATTATTATCCATCAAGAAAGTTATGTGAAGATTATCTTAGATTCGGCACAAAAGGATTGATAAAAGCATCATACTATAATATGTTGATGCACTACCAAGACGGAAGACCATTTCTGAGTAATGTAATCAGAATGATTAAGATTGCAAAAAATACCGAAACATACGATGGACGAATATTGATACTGTTACCGATGTTGGAAATCATTGATACCGTGGTTAGAATAATGAAACGTGATCCGTTCTTTGATGGTGCAAAGATTGGTGTTATAAACGGAAAGATCCCAATGCGCGATCGTGTACAATCAATGGAATGTGATTACATATTATCAACATCCGCATCTGCGGGAACGGGAGTTGACTTTAAGAATCTTGGTTGTGTGGTTAATTTTGATCAAGCAGCATCATTGATTATAACAGAACAAATCGTTGTTCGTTTGCGTGACCGTGGAAAAGAATGTTGGTATTTTGACATTCGTGATATTGTCAAATATGCACGTTCGTTTGAACATTGGGGACGTAATCGAAGAATGGTATTGAGTTATATTCCTGGAGTACATCCGGAGTTGAAAAAATTACCCGATATAAAATGTTAAATAAACAAAAAAGAATGCTCCCGTAATGGGAGCATTCTTAAATCGTTTGGACACATTACTTGGCGAAATTCTTGTTAATGAATTCGATCAAACCTGCATAATTCGGATCACTGTCGAATCCGATACGACCCATTGAGTCGTAACACAGGAGTATAGTTTCTTCATTGACAATATTCTCGTTCGTGAGTATAATTTTGTTTCTATCCGATTTCATCATCCAGTCATCAATGATAACTTTACCCGGGAAATTTATAACATGGTCGAATGTCATTAAATTAGAAATGAGTTTTGTCATTATGTAATGACTCCACTTCTTACCCATGAGATTCTCGATATTCGGATTACCACTATTTATCGATCGAAAGAACTGACCGATCTTCTTGTTGTCACCTGTTCTCAGGCTAACGACGCCGTGGTTATCAACGCCGTTGATAAGCGTATCATGCCAACGGAATCTGAAATTAAGATCATTGCTGTCATTCGTCCACACCTTTATTTCGTCTGTACCCTCGATCATAGCGATTGCTCTGTAGATGGCAACCTCAATCTCCTGGCGGATTTCGAGCGGGTGCTTCGGTGTCGGCTGTGATGTAGGGGTCTTTGTCTGTGAGGGCTGTGCTTTCGACTGGGTCTGCTTCGGGTTCACTGCATCCTTGGCGTTGTTTGTGATTTCCTTTACGTTAGAAATGATTGAGTTAATGTTGTTCATGATATCCATATAATCATGCTCCTTTAAATTATAATGTAATAGATACTCTCATATCTATCCATAAGAATAATATATATGTAGAATTTCAAAAAAAATAGCAAAAAAGGAAGCGCTCGTTATGAGCGCTTTTTCTGTAATTCCCGAACTCTCTCAAGTTCAGTTGGGTCCCATTCAAAATTCATCCCGTATACCGCATATATGTTTGCGGTATTGAAAATCGTGTTTCCTTCATTTTCAAGATTGATACCATCATTCTTGATACTACGTCCGTTCAACCATATATCATATATGGCATTATTTATATTTGTAAAAATACGATATTGATTTTCAGTAGTACTGAAACAATATTCGCGGTTTAGATTATACCAAACATTGTTATTACTTTTTATCATAAATCATTCCTCCTTTCGGAATTATGTTTAATTTTAATGCCCGATATTATAATCCTCCCTCGGGCACGGGTCTTTGATGAATACCGCCTGGACATTAACGCTATTATTATACACCCGCGTTGAGATGGGTGTTTTTAGATTATATCAGTCCCAGCAATGCTTTTGCCAGGAAGTGTATTAAGCGTGGAACCATTAAAGCTCCACCACTTTTCTGATATATTCCTTGACATCTTCAGGGATATTGATTGTGCTGAGGAATTCCTCGAAGTCCTCAGGACGAATGTCGTCCTCGAACTTCGCGTTTCCGCTTCTTACGGTAATGAAGCATCTCTGCTTCATGCCGTATACATGAATGTATACGACACCGTATGTGGCTCCATTAACGGAAACAGAGTCACCAAGAAGACCCTTTTCTCCTTCCCAGCGATACTGATCTACATCTGTCTGCTTCATACTCTTAGGCACGGGTATTGCTCTCCATGCCTTTGTGAGATTGAATTTCGGCTGACCACCACTCCAACTGGAAGTTGGGAGTTCAGGTTTTTTAGTCTTTTCCTTGACTTTGATCTCACAGAAATCTGTAATGGGTTCGGGCTTAACCTCTACAGGCTCTTCCTTAACCTTAACCTCGATTTCCGGCTTATTGTTGTTGAATCTCTCGGCTATGTTGCCGATGATTTCAACAAGGCTGTTGAAATTGCCACCGCTTGTGGCAATCTCTTGGGCTGAAGCCTCTGATGTGATTTCCAGTCCTTTGAGCTCTACAGGCTGGTCATCAATTGTGAATGCGAGTGAATCAAGTTTAAATGTTGTTTTCATAATAATACCTCTGGGACCTGCATACATAATTTGCAGGCTGATTGACGAGATCACTTGCGCCCTGAAATGAATAATATTTGAGTGAAGATCGAATATATTTTATTCTTTCTTCATATTAATAATATATATATGGAATCTTAATATTCTCGATATAATTATATCCAGATGAATACTGAAATTGTAATTAGATATACTACTATAGTATATCTACAGAAGTAGACAATTTTTATTCTTAAGAAAGAACGGTGATTATATTATGGCTAATGACAAGCTCGATGAGCTGCTCCGTAGACATGCAGTAGCAGACGACATCAAAACACCAGAAACCAATGATTTCAAAGAAACACCAATTCCAGAACCCACAATCTCAACTGAACCAGATACGGATCAGCTCGATCCATCGTACGATATCGATTATGGTGACAATGATTTAGAGGATGAGATCAAAGCCGAAGAGGATGCACGTCAGAAGGAACGTGAAGCATTATATGCTCAGGCAGAAAAGCAGAATATCCCGAATGCATTCCAGGCTCCTGATGAGAAAGATGAACAGTATAATCGTGAAGCGATTGGATTTCAATCGGAGAAGCTCGCGGTTGTCGCACAAATGGTCAACAGAGTTGTTGCTAAACATCATATCATATCTGGCGAAATTCCGGATGTAAGAAAGTTACCCGGTGGCGGAGTTGTTCAGAAGATGCATATCATGGGTGACCTCATTGATATATATCACAATTCCGGTGAAAAGATTACACCTGAATTCGAAGATCTGATACTGTCAAACTGGATTCTTCCGAATGGTAAAACTGCAAAAGAAGAAATTGCAGAAAAGGGTTCAATTGGTTCCACAGCAAATCAGCCGGTTGCTAATGATACCACATCATCAATACCAACATCAGCTCCTCTTCAGATCAATGTTGATGTACAGCCGAATACACCGGTAACAATCAATGTTGACGAATCAATTACAGCTAATATCGATAATATAAAAGAAATCGATGTACTCGTAAAAGAAGTAACAACTCTTGAGATGGAGAAAGCTGTAATTGTAAACAATTCTGATGAACCCGGCGTAATTACTCAGTATGATACAGGTATAAATGATCAGCCTGTAACATTACCACGTTCTGCATATAGATGTTCAGAAGGAGCAATCAACTGGTTTGATTTCGTAAAACTTACATCATCTCCGTCCAGCGGTAATATGGCTGATAATGAACTTCGTAAATGGAGTATCATTTATAAACATATGAAGAATGTATCAATTGGAGCTTTTTCAGATTTCAATGATTTCTTGAAGAAAACCAAGTATGCAGACAGAGAACTTCTTATGTGGTCATTGTTGGTTGCAACTGCTGACCCTGAAGAAGATATCGTAATCACATGTGGTAATCCGGATTGTGGCGAGGATAACACATACAAATATGCGCCTTCAAAGATTATACACTTTGATGAATCATTACTGCCGAAATACTACAAGGCTGTACACGATGCTTCAGTTGGTCCGGAGGCAATAAAGTTATGGAATGATAAATCCAATACAAGAAAGCTTTATACACTCCCTAGCAAACGTGTAACTGTGGAACTTGAAGATCCTTCTGTATATGATTACATTTATTACAAACTCCCGATTATCAACAATTTGTATCAGCGTTATCGTCCCGGTCATAACTTCGGTGAAAATACACGTGAACTTCAGAACGAAGACATGGTTGAATTCCAGCTGTTATTATCAATGGCACTTTCAATCTCAGCCGTAATCATTCATAAAGATGGTAAAGATTATCGTTTCGATAAATGGGAGCGTATCGAAGAAGTAATTACTACAGCATTAGACAATACTGATTCTGGTGTATTGATTAAGCTGACTCAGGTTGTTGCCGAGAAGAATGATTGCTTTGCATTCTATCTGGAAGATATCACTTGTCCGAAGTGTGGTCGTCACAGCAAACGTATTCCGATAAATGATATCTCAGAGACACTGCTTTCCCAATTATCTCAACGGCTGAACAATATAGATATCAACTTGACAGACATGGAATAGAGTTGATAAACTATGCTCAACTATTGAAGAATATTATTCCAATAGGAGTACTTATGGAAATGCCACTACCATTCGTACATCGCCTACGAGACTTACGAATTGAGCAATTAGAGGCACAACGAAAGGAACAAGAAAACGAATCAACACCAAGTATCGATGCTGATACTTTAGCAGAAGCATTAGAAGACGGCATGTGATCATCATCGAGGTGATTACTATGTATGCAACTTTAAATGATTTCATTTTCATCATAATAAATAATAACGGATTGAGATACGTGGCTAACAACTACGACTCAATCCGTGAAGATTATTATGCACAAAAAGAATCAAACGATAAGGATGTAAATAAATATGTTTAATATCAATAGAAGTAAGATTGTTGATTTCAATCAGATATTCAACAATCATCGTTATTTTGTAAATAGAATGAATATATACCTGCTGAATATTCAGCTCATTGGAAATGGTTATCGACACATGGATCAAGAAACATACAATACATGTTTCCGTAATGCATTATCTGCAATTGAACTCAACAGTGATCCAATTGAATCAATCGTACCATATTCTGATGTCGATACGGATGGTTTTGAAAACGATCGTTCGTTCTATTTGAATTATGAAACTGAAGAGGCAAAAGCAATTGTTGAAAAGATTGATGCTGATGTAATGCGCGATACATTATTACCCGGCAGCGATTTAGCAGCTAAATTTGCCAATGAAGAAGTTTCATTGAAAGATCTCGTGGATGATGTATATTTACATTATCTGGTAACCAAGTATTGGGAGCAAGTTAATGCATTACGTTTCCAAGCATATTCCAATCTCACACCACTGATTGAATATACCGTTGAATTGGTTAATGAGAAAACATTGAAGAATTACATGGTATCACGACGTGAGAATATCGAAAAGTATGAAATGAAATGCCGTGATATTATATGTAATTATGAAATGTCAATCGTATGTCGAACATTTAACAATGAAGAATTGTTATCCAAGTTCGACATCAAAACATTTGATCTTCAAAAGTTAATGATATCATTGGCAACTAATTTAACGGTAAAAACCGATATCTATATTATACTCGGAATATATGGTGCAATATCATTTGCTTCAGTTGAACTCAGTAAATCTAAGATAGATAAACTTTCACCATGTGTGGATTTCGTACGAATGATTTCTGAATACATGAATAAATAATTAATGCGGGGGAATATTCCCCCGCTATATTTATATCATTATTTTGTACAACGAGACAACTGCTTTGTACACTTATGTCAGAAGGAGGATTAATAATGTTAAAACCAAAACAACTTAATCATGCTGATATTAAACGTCGTGATACGGTTCGCCGTGTTATGAACAAAAGCTCTGATATCAGAATGAAAATGGAGTCTGTCAACAAGTACAGTTTATGTGGTGTATCCGGTTTAGGTTTTCCGGGTAAAATATCACCGGTTCGTAGTTTGATGTTTTCCAAGCATGCTTCTCAACGTGTCGTTCTAGACCACGGAGAATTTCCACGTATATTCACCGGTGCAGAAGATGCATACGGCAAACGTTCATCATTCTTTGTAACCGCAAAGAATAATCTCGTGTTAGAACGTAAATTCGTTAAATTTCCAAACACACCATATTCATCGGTACTGTATATTTTCCGAGATACAGTTACCAATAAATATGTTTGTCATTTAGCAGAAGCGGTTCATTGGAATGTTGAGAAATACGGATTCCAAAACATCGATATGATTAAAAACAATTACGATGTATCAGATACCATTCCGAAGGGTACGGTTATATCAAAAACCACATCATATGATGAAAACAATCATTACTGCGCAGGAGCAAATTTACGAATATTATATACAACATTACATGATCTAACCGAGGATGCAATTATATTATCCGAATCAGCATGTAAGAAGTTAGAATATTCAATGGTTGATAAAGTAACCGTTGATATCAGTGAGAAAATGTTCATGCTGAATAATTACGGAACCTTAGAGAATTATAAAGCATTTCCAGATATTGGTGAAGAAATCCAGTCAGGTATTTTATGTTCATTAAGAGAAATCTCCGCGTTATCCAGTAAATCCGAAGCAATGATTCCACATATCAATGATGTCAATTATTATACCAATGGAATCATTACTGATATTGATATCTATAGCAATTGTCCCGATCTTCAGGATAAACAGCTTGCATATTATCATAATTGCGTAATGAATTGGTATACCGAAATATATTCGTATGTATCAACAATAATCAATCATGTTGATCAGGATGATACTAAATTACTTGATATTTATCATAAAGCCAAGAAGTATCTGATGACACAAGCAAAATGGAGTACCAAAGAAAAGCTCCCGTATATTCAGGTCGTATTTAAAATACTCCAGAAAAAGAAGATACGCAAAGGTCAGAAGATTACTGGTCGTTATGGAAACAAATCCGTTGTATCATTAATACTTCCAGATCGTTGTATGCCAAAGGATGAATTCGGTAGACCAGTTGATATGTTGGCAAATGGATTTGCTCCTACCAATAGAATCATTGGATTTGCATTATATGAAGGAACGATTACATTTCAAATGGAATGTATTCATAATTATATACTTGATCCAAAGAATAATCTTTCGCGTGATGAAGCCGTTCAATTGGTAATTGATTACATGAGTTTATTCAATCACGATTGGGCAAATAGCATCAAACGTAAATATCAATATAATCCACAAGCAACATATGATGATATTCGCAAGAATGGATTATATATGTTAATGCCACCATTCCAACCAGAAAACGTTCGTGATGCAACAATCGAAGCATATGACAGATGGGAAGAAGTTGCTGAAGACGGAACCAATGCAGCATCCGCAAAATGGGAACGTTCAATCTTCCATAAGTACACAATCAAAACCAAACTCCGTCATCGTTGGATTGAACAGAAACGTGAACGTCATGCAATTGGTTATCAGTATACATGGGTTCTTAAACAGGAAGCTTCTAAGAATATGACTGCAGTTGCAACTGGACGTACTACATTATACGATTTACCAATTAAAACATCCAACTATAAGAATCGTAAAATACAATACTCTGACAATGCAATCAAGTTTGGTGAGTATGATACGTACGGATTCCTTCAGGTAGTTGATGTTGAAATGTTTGGTAAGATGACAACATATTATCGTGGTTCTCAGTATGAAGAGAATTCATTACTCATGTCACATCTGAATGATATTGGTATTCCCGAAGGTGCAGTTAATCAGTTCCCACAACTTGATTGTTTCAAAGCGTATCTGAAGGCAATTGGAATTAAATTGGAGAATGATTTCACTGTTAATTCAATTAATGCTGTTGATAAAGAAGAAACATTCGAGATTGGAAATCATTCTGTTAAGATATCTGGTTCATATCTCAGAACATTACTTGTCATATACTCATACTATATTCAATATAAGAATTGGTTGAAAGCAAATAACAATGGTTGTGAAGAAGCAACTGTTGATATGAATACATTTGTCGATAATATGTTGAATCGTACAGATTTATTCCATTTCAAGAATGAATCATATATACGTGAAGCATTCATGCATTTCTTCGAAAAGTTCCGTATACTTGACGAAGAGAAGTTCTTAAAGTAAACACATAATCATAGAGGGGGATATCCCCCTCTATATATGTAATTTTTTCTATGCTGAGAGGGGGATATATCGATAATTTCCTAGAATTTTAATATTCCACATATATATCATTTGTATGTTATAAGAATATATGACGTTTATGAAACCCATTTAAATGATGTATAAAATATGAGGGGAATTCGATAAATGTATTATTCTTTAACATAGTACGAGAAGGACAACTCGAATAAACCAGTCTGTTGACATTCAGACAAGAAGGAGATAAAAATGTTAGACGTATTAGATTGGATCCTGATTGGCGGCACTGCCGCAAATACCGTGGCAAACGTTGTTGAGGGTGTTACTCTCGGCAAACACGGCAAACAGCTCAAGGAACTTGAAGGTTCCGCAAACACAGCTGCTGCAGCATATAACGCAGCAAAGGAAGCTGAGATGAATGCTGCTAAAGCAAACCAGCATTGCGATTGGCTCCACACGGAGTTAGACAAACAGAAAATCCTCCCCGAGAAGCCAAAGAGTGAAGGTGAGATCATGTCCGATTTCATGAAGAACTTCACAAATTACATCAAGGCTTCAACTCCGGAAGTTCCAAAGCAGCCAGATCCGCAGAGCAAAATGATAGCCGATGCGGTAGCTGTCGGTGTTGCAGAAGCAATGAAAAATTTCAACCAGGGAAAATGATCCCGCCACTGGATATCAGTAGGGATTCCAGTGGTAAGGCATTCTGGACCAAAGCTCAACTAGCGGCTTTGGTCCAATCCTACAACGCTGACAAAAATTAAATATGAAGGGGGAGCATATCGCTCCCCAACTTCTTTTTTTTAGAATTGATTTACATCTACAAAGAATTGTAAATCTGCAGCACGACGTTTTACAGCATATGGATCAACCGGGTCTAACGTAACACCAGCATATTGTTCACGTGTGTAACCCATATCATCAATCACACCATTCATTTTATTTGCTGCTGCGATATCTTTAAGTATTTGATCTTCCGGACCATTTGTACCGTATGGAATCATGTTATTAACAATATCTTCTTTTTGTTTCATCTCATATTCTTTCATTGCTTTCTGTGAAGAATCGAATTTACACATCTTGATATTAATACCGAATCTTTGGAGATCCTTACCATAGAACAATACAAATGTTGTATGTAAATATGACATAACACAGTCATCATGTGCTCCAGGTTCAGCAGCAATCTTTCCATTCTTATAGATTGTAAGTGAATTCAAATCTTGTACTAAAAATGGAGTATTGATTTTATCACGATGATCACGAACCAATGTTTTCAATAGTGTCATCATTTCAGTACGAACCGTCGGAGATACATTTGTTCCAATGTATTGACGACCGATTGCTTTTTCTTGTAATGATGTTTGTAATGGATCTAATATAGTGGCATTCTTTGATATATCCAATCTGGGATCATGATAAACACGTCCGATGAGACTACCTTCCTGGAAGAAGTCCATTATTGGTTTGCCGACACCATTTGCTTCAGGACAGAATAATGCACGTGGTAACATTCTCGCAAGCTCGGTGATTACACGCATTAAATCAAATGGTCCCATGTATGGAGATTTACATTCTGCAACGATTTGAAGTGTATATGGATGAACAATTGTGATTGCGGTATTATCACCACCGGTACCGGCTGCGATATCAATACCAATCAAATATGGAATATCGATATCGAAGTATTGATAATCCGACATTAAATCAACATTATGAACTTCATGTTTGAATATGTATAGAATGTATTTATTAATCAACAACACTTCATAATCATGCTTAACCATATGATCATTGATAAAATCAATATCTTCTTGACGAAACAATACTTGATCTCCAGTTCTCGTTCTTTGTAATAAGATACCTAACCGATACTCGTCCATTTTACCTGTACGAACTGCGAGTTCATATTGTTCACGTAACCATTCTTCACTCTTTCGGAGTTGTTTATAATCAAATTCGATATATACAGCAGTGATCGGTTCACCATTATTACCGTTTTCCGAACCAGCAGTTCCTTCAAATAAATCAGTTAACTGATCATCCGATAAATCATAAAATCGTTCTGAGAATCGTGGTGTTGCATCAATCATACGTTTACTGGCTTTTCCAGCAGCAGTATCTGGATTACCAGGGGTTGATGTATATAGTATGCATGTACGACCATTGTTTTCACGTGCGATAGTACGCGCAGATACCATCGCAGGACCAGCACCTTCGACAACGTTATTTATATAAGGAATATATTCCCACTCATCGATGAATGCAATATAGATTGTATCACCACGAAGCAAGTCTCTTGCTTTATCAGGAGAATCCGATGATGCTTTAACGGCAATAGTTGTTCCATGAGCTTCGTATTTCAATGATTTCAATCCAGGAAGTTTACGCCAATTGATCCATGGGTTGGCCCATTTGGGTCCAACCTCAATATAGTCTCTTAACATGCCAGCATTACGTACTGCTTCGGAATCTTTTATATGTAAAAATGGAATGTTGATATTATGTTGATCATATATAAATGAATGTTGCATTAATGATATTGCGGTAGTTGTTTTATATGTTTGACGAGGTTGACATAATTCAACATCGATTGAATGTATATAACACCATATGGTTGCATGTGACGCACGATGTAAATAGAATTGATAAGGTTTTGGTGCACCCTTTGCGGGTACACGTGCAATTTGTCTCATGTAAAACCAAACATTATTTTTTGCTTCTAATACAAGATAACCGATTTGTTCCGGTGTTAATTCTTCACTATATGGATCAAGATCTTGAACTCCGAACTGTGGGTATTTAACTTCCAAACATTGATACCAACGTTTAATTCCTAAATCTTTTAATTCTCGGGCAGTTTCGAGAAAAGATAAATTCGTTGTTCCGAAATCGTAATATCCTTTCTTATTTGTAATCGGATCAACAATCTCAACTATTTTACTCATATATGGAAACTCCTTTCGTGTTGGGATTTTAAAAGTTGGTTTGCTAACATTTTCAGATTCTATATATATATTATTAATATGAAGAAAGAATAAAATATATTCATTCTTCAATCATATTATTCATTCTTAATTACTGGCGCAAGTGACGTAGGTCAGTCAGCCCATTGGGTCCAGGAGGTATTATTATGGCAAACACAAATTTCATCATCGACACTAACTCAATATACGGAACAAACAGCATCATCAAGAGATTAGACACCCTTATCAGGGAAGACATCTTCCCAAGAAACGCTTGGGACACACCCAAGCAGAATATCAACGGTAACGGTGAGATTACCGTTGATTGGAAAATCGACGCAGTTTCTGGACTCAAAGTTATCCGCTTCTCAGTGGATCATGAGAGAAAGGTGGAACTCTCATTCTTCAACGGGAAGGAATTCAAGATTTTTGATCCAAAGTCTGATTACGCTGGATTATCTTGGCTGGTACGTCAGCAGATGTCAGCCTTCAGAGATTTCTTCACCGGTTATCTTAAGAGGGTTGAAACAAACTGATCAATCCTCAATAAGATAGTCTCTAATGTGTCCGGCAAGTATTGTTTAAAGACCCCTGTCCGAGGGAGGATTATAATATCGGGCAGTATACGTATAAAATATTATTTAATTCTCGGAAAGGAGAATGATTATGGACATTATCAAAATAATTGAAATGCTCGCAAATATCGATGAAATGACATTTTCTGTCCCGGTATTCATGAGAGCCGAAGAGCTTATGATCGGATGCACTGATAAATACGGTAATACGGTTGCTGTATATGAGGACCCAGTCGATTACAGAAAGTCACACATAGTGTTCTCACGTGACCACAGACTCGTGGCTCATTACATAGTGAATGAAGAGTTGGCAACCATCGTTATCAACGAAGATGAAACACTCTTCGCTCTATGGACCAGCATGACTGGTCTTATCACAGACGTGGTCAATCTCCTGGAAAAGGAAAAGTATTATGTCATAAACAAACCCACGCCTATCGTGCCTCTAGAGGCGGAGGTGATGGAACTCCTGAAAGAAATAATAAAAGCAAATATCGAGAACTGCAAAAACGTGGTGCATCTCGATGAACTAGAATAATTTATATAACAGCCCGTGTAACAACGGGCTTCTTTTTTGTTTTCTATATGTATATTATTCAATTGAAAGGAGGTAATCATATGATTGATTACGAAAAATTATTAACTTATAACACAGACATTTCATACGCATTCCATGGTAAAATTACCGAGTGTGATATCCGAGAAGCATCACTGCAAATTGCCGACAGATTCCATTATCTTCCGGATGATGTAATCGATGAACTGAAACTGTTATCCAAGAAAGATCGTGTTGTTCGTGTTGGTAATATCCAAAAGGATAATCCACATTTCTCCGAACAGTATTATTCCAAGCTCCGAGAAATCCGTCGACATTTCATTTCAACCAATAAACTCACGGATGAAAATGTTTTATCATTACATTCAGATGCATTATTCATCAATTCCAAGAAACGACTCAAAATGGTTATCGATGATATTGAATTCAAATCCAAACATCGTTGGACATCATATATTCGGTATAATTCAATTGAGATGTTTTATAATGACGATGATGGTTCGATTGTTTACAAAGGAATCACGGATAAATTACTCCAACTTCATACGATTGGATTATGTCGACATATACTCAAAGTATTCCAAATGATTGAGAATAATGATGATCGTATATTCCATTATTTATCTGATTATCAATCCAAATATTTACAGCATCAATTGAACGATAATTGTTACATTCCATTTGGACGAGTAAATGGAGATGAATTCACAGAGAATTTGAAACTACTATCATACTTAACTCAGATTGCCATAAAGGAGTGTTAATATATGGACGTATTCGAAATCGTGGTTCCATATTTATCATCTGAAAATAAAAAGACGATGTTAACAACCACGGTATATGCAACAACTCGTGAAGATGTATCAATGTTTATCCGTCAACATAATATCAAAGTATATGATGTCAACGTTAAACAAGTTGATTCGATTAAAGAAAGTATCAATGAAGCAGATACAATTGGAAAGATATTATTCAGATCCAATTTTAACTATGATGATTATATCATATATACAACCGAAAACATATTACGTGAAGCGGTTGATTATATTGGTGAAAAGTTAGCGGAAGTATCAATGTTTGGTGATGCGATATTACGAACGGATATACCAATCATTGATATCATTAATCGATTAATCGAACAATTAAAACATGCTGCGATATTGGATTACTGTTTACTCGAATCCAGTGAACTCAGTACCGAAGAAGCGCAATCACATATCAAAACATTTTCAAATAAAGCACATGATGTGTTAGAGGATTATCCATCAGAATCGGATATGTTATACGATTACATATACGAATCATTACATAATGCATCGTATATGTGGTTATGCGGCAAAGCCGAAGCAATAACCATTGAAGGATATGTGGAATATATTGCATCATGGTTAACAGATAGAGTGGAGGAATAACAATGGCAAAACAATTATCAGCATCGGAAACGATATTATCGCATCTTCCGAAAAAGAACTTCAAATACAAAGTAATTATCAAAGATGATGATTTTCGTAAAGAATTAATCGAATCGAATTTTGATAATAATCTTTTGGATACTATTAAGAATGATGCACTCGTAAATACCGGATATAATAATACCGATTTTAATTCATATGATCGTTCATCAGTTGCCAAAGCAAAACAACCAACAATCATTGACAAAGACAAAGGCATTGTTGTATCCAAACAACTCATTACAAAAACCGATAAGAAGTTATTGAAAGTCGATATCAAATCTTTCTATTACGAAGATAATCCGTATGTGATGATAAAATTTGTATATGAGAAATTCGATATCGTCGAAGTATTCTTATTGGTAAACTAATAACAAATATAAAGCAGGCGGGGATATCCCCGCCCGCAATATATTTTTTTACTGTCCAACAGTTGTGGTTGTTGATACAGTGTTTGTGACATAAGGATTGTTAATCGGTGTTGTTTCAGTTGCGGAGTTATAGATTCTTGAGTGATCAGAAGTATCGATAACTTTCTCACCAGGCATTTCTCTCTGAATACCTTCGTACGAGGACGAGAATACAGGAGCATTGCCAAGACCACTCTGAACAGCATCCAGTGAAGGACGTTTGCCGCCATTGAACATAGCCGAGTTGATATCGCCATATGCACTGTCGCTTGTGGAGCTGAAGAATGCATCGCCAGCACCAGGGTTGAAGTTCATGCTGTTTCCGAAAACGGCAAACTGACGAACGTATCTTGCAGCCAAGTCATTTACGTATGTAGACTGAACGTACTGGCAGTTGAATACAAGCTGGAGCTGTTCAATCTGTGACTGACCTGTTGCGTTTGAGTTAAAGATTGTATTACCAACCTTTGCCTGAGGAACACAACCGAGAGCCATTACTGCACCATCAACACGAGCACCAGAACGGTCCAGTGCGATGATGAGGAATTCTGCAACCTCCCATGCCGGAGATGGTTCCAGTGCAGAAGCATTCGCACCTGTGTTAGGAGCGAATATACGCTGAGGTGTCTGAGACTGTTTATCTACAGAACCTGCAACCAGACCATGGTATGTTGTCAAACCGGTAATCGGGTCAGCAATACCATCAATCCACATGTTATGGAAATTAGCCATAGGACGACCAACGAGTTCGGGAACTGTGATTGTCAATGTCTGATTCTGGTTTGCGCTCTGAGTTGTCGGGAAGTTGATTGTTCTACCAGAGAAACCACCCTGGAGAGTTGCCGGTGTAAGTGTCGAATCACCGATCTGGCATGTGATACCAAGATTGTAGTACTCGATTACTTTCTTATATGTAGCGAATTCCTTGTTGGTAAATGCACTACCAGTTGCACCAGCAAAGTAATGCATCAGGAAGTAAGGTCCACGATACATTACTGCAATCAGTCTGTTGTTTGTAAGCGGGTTGAGAGAACGAAGTGTATGTACGTCAGGTGTGAGACCACCGAGTACACCAGTATACTGGGACAGATCACCTGTATATTCTCTGATGCCACTTTGTAAGCTAATCGGCATAAAGTGTCACTCCTTTCTTATGATCTACGGCGCTGTACATCAACGATGATCGGAACACGGAGGATCAGACCACGGAATACAACCTTAACACGACAAATTACAATGTCGCCGCCGTCTGTATTGAGTCCACGCTCGAACTGAATATCGAGTTCATCTACAAGAGAACCAACCCAGTTTGCGAACATTGTATCACACTCAGACTTAAGTGTCTTAAGAACTGAGTCATCAGAATATCTGTAGAGATACTCTTCAACCTTATTCTTCAACAGATAGCAGAGCTGTGAAAGTGTACGCATATTGGATTCCTGAACGAGGTCAGAAGTCTCTTCGTTGTAGAATGTTCTCTGAGTAGCACGCTTGAGATATCCGTTTGAATCTGGGAGCCAGATATTTGCAGAGTGACCCCAAACACGTGCACGCTCTTCCCAGTTGTTTGAATCGATATCTGGGAATACCGATACATACTCTGTAGGAGCGATTGTTGTGAAGTTTCCAGTAAATGGAACGTTGATTGTTTCATTCTTACAGTGTCTGATGAGGTTATCAACAGAACGCTTTACGAATGTATATGTGTAACCATCAGGTGTTGTAATACCACCGAGATCCCATGATGCATTCGGATTGTCGAATCTTGTATCGAAAGACTTCTCCAGTGCAGCAGCAACTTCGCCGTCAGTAATACAAGCATCGAAGAGTACCTGGAATCCTGAACCAGGACCAATTGGTCTCTTATCTTCGGGAATACCGTCGTATACACGCTCGATCATAAGATCATACATAGACTGCTTAACATCGATATCCTCAGGCTCAAGATCATCAATGATATCCGGATTATAAAGGATTCTATCCTTTTCATCATCACTGAAGTTAACCGAACCGTTGATCCAGTCAGAAACTGAATGCTGTACAGGTGTGAGGAATGATGCACCAACAACGGTGTTATATGCTGCATCAAAGAGGAACTTTGCAGGTGTTCTGACAGTTGACTTGATTGACGGATCAATCTGACCACGGAATGCCTGTACAAGCAATGCTGCATACTTATACTTGAATACAATCTCATCGATAGTATCATCATCAAGGAATCCAGCACTACCTTCACTGAGTACAACACCACCGTATGTTGAAGACAGGTTCTCACCGTATGTAGGTGAATAGTAATCATCAGGAATCTTTACACCGTCAGTGGAGATTCTGTACAGTGAACCGATGATATTACCAACAACATAACGCTCAATCTCAACAGGTGATGCAGATGGAGTAACATTATAAGGTGCATTATCATCAGCAGTAATAGTAACCTTGATGTATTCGTTTGTATGATCCTCAGCAGTTCTTGTAAGGTATATAGCATTGCTGATAAGTTTTGTAGGTGTAGTTGAAGCATTACCAGGGATAGGTGTAACTTCCGTTGCACTACCATCGGCTCCGACACCTGTTACGGTGAACTGTACATTCGGATCTGCTTCACCTTTACTGTAGTAAGTACCAGCAGCCCATGTAGGAGCGGCATCGCCTGTAACAGCAACATACTGTTTGGATGAAGTATCGAATGTGAAATATGCTTTATAGTTTGTATCCCAATCAGTCGGTTTAGCTGTAGTGAGTGCATATTCTGTTGGTCTGAAGTATGTGTTAGGACTCCATTCAGGAGCACTTTCACCAGCAGGCACAGCGGTATAGTCGCCGGTCGATGTCTTATATTCGTAATATCTTGTGTATTTCGTAGACCAGTCAGCAGGAGCTGTTTCAGATGTTACCTGAGTATATGCACCGTTTGTCATGACAACGTCACCAAGATTGAATCTGTGGCTACTTGCTGTAACTGTAGCTTTAGTGATACTCCACTTAGTAATATCAGCTTCATTATATGCTATAATATCATAGCTCTGACCGATAAGATCAGTGGTGGTACCTGCTGAAGTAGGAACATTACCAAACTTCAATGTGTTGTCATTGATATTGATTCTGTTAGCAGGGAATTCGGTTTCTGCTGTAACTTTATAGCCGTTAATGTAAACCTTACCGTCATAGATATCGATAACTGGATATCCTACTACAGACTTACGCTTTTCAAGTACCCAGTTAGGCGCTGGCATAGGTGAAGGTGTAGGTTCAGCATGCTGAGCAGTACTGTCACATACAGCAACGATATTGTCCATACCGCTCTTTCTGTTGTAAGGAATAGCAGATATAACCTGAGAAGCAGTATAAGCTGTGCTAGCTGTACCCTCATCTTTTCTATAGAGAGTGAAGCTGGAAGCACTTGACTCAGAAGAATTAATTACAGCATAGATATCATCGACAACAATGTTATCAGCAGCCAACTGAGCATCAGTAGGTGTTGTGCTGTAAACCTTCTTGATAGATTTAGATGTATCATTAGCCTGACCACCAACATTAATACCGTTTACAGCAACGTCACCAGCCTTTGCAAGCGGATAAACTTTGTCGAAAGGTACTGCTGTAATAGCCTGAGTATACTGGTTGATACCGCTGATGAATACAAGTCTCGGGTTGGAATACTTTGATCCAGTAGCTGTAAGATATACATCACCAACATATACAGAGCAACCATTACGAGTTACACCATATGCAGCGTTGAGCATTTTATCCTCAAGAACTGCCGGATCAACACCTTCCTGGCCTGAATCGGTAGATACAGTAAGCAGACAGTTGCTTGAAGGAAGTTTCGGAATGCTAGGATCTTCAGCATCTACCTGATAGAAAGGCAGATTTGTATCAAGACCACCGCTGTGGATATATTTACCGGTAATGATATCGAATGTATTGACATTGAGTGTCTTGAATGTGTTGTTAACGAATGTATCATCATCGTATCTACCGCTGTCAATGACTTCCTGATAGTGGTCCTTATACTTGTTGAAGATTTCAACAACAGCCTTTTCATTGATGAAAGGCTTGAGTACAGACGCACCCCTAGTACGCTCATTTACTGTGGTATTTACAGTTGAAACAGTCGAATCAGGATTATCGATATTTACGAGAGTTGCAACGAATTCCTCGATAACATTTGAATTACGAGTATCGATTGTACCGAAGCTGTATCTGATGTTTGTAGGTCTACGACCCTGAGCAACAGTGTCGATAGCCATTCTCATGTTGTTGTATACTCCACCACGACCAGCAGAAACAACAACAGCGAATACACGCTTAGTCCAACCATCAGCACTTGCTCCATCCTTGGAATACTGGTTAATCAGAGCCTGAGCCAGTCTTTCAGGATTCTTGAAGTTAGAGAGTACTGAGCCGAGAGGAGCTTCGTAATCAGTTTCAAACTTTACATGGAATATAGGCTCGTTACCAGTCTCGCCAGCATCCCATTTATATGAAACGAATATTGTTACGAAAGCATAGGTTGCATCATCAGGTGTTACACGAAGAATCTGTACAGGTGAACCCTGGGATATCAGTGATACCGGGTAGTCAACAACCTGTCCATACTTCTCGCGGTCTGCCATAGTGATATTGTTGAGGCCGTAACATACACGGGGGACAGTTGTATCCTGAAGTCTGATAATCTTTCTGTCTTCACCCATCGGAAAAGCACCAACAACAAGTGTTGCAAACAATGACGGATCGTCTGCATATACGGCAGGTACTGTACCATCGTATGCACTATTGTCTATGATATGAGTCATTACATGCGGAAATGGATATTTCATTCCATATTTTGCATCAATCATATTCATACTTTTTCATTTCCTTTCATAGAAATTTATCTGTACTAATCATATGAATCGCAAATATAATTTATACAAATATAAGTTGACCAGTATTATCAACGTAAGAATCGCATTACATCGTAAAGCTGGTGCTTATTGATTCGTTGATATATATAATGTATAGGCGGGGATTAACCCCGCCATTTGCATTATATTATTTCATCTCCGAGTTTCTTTATTTTATAAGAACGATCGAATTCATCGATTGCGGTACCAGCTTCGATATCAACAGATTTAATTTTTGCATTTGGTAAACCAGTTGGATTAGAAACCATTTGGTCATTTGCATCGAACTGTGCAAACTTAACATCATTTGAATTATCACCAACAACAACGAATGTTTGAACACCATTGCGTTCATTCTGTATATTAGCATTTGGTGATATAATGGAATCGAGTAAATTAGCAGCATCAGAAACATTTGCCGGTGTATATTCCTGAGGAGCCATTGTTTCCATCGGTACTGCATTTGCGGCATAAATGGAATCCAATACTTCAGTACCAAATCCAGTTGCACTGGTTTTAGTTTCACCATTATTACCACCACCAAGTGAACCAACACCAGTTGTGGATTGTTGTTTGATTTTCAAATCTGCGATGTGTTTCTTAATGTTGATTTGTTTTTCATTAATAGAAACGATTGCATTACGTGCAGCTGTAATAGCTTGCATACTTTCGATATCTTCTTCAGTAACACCAAATTTATTTTTATCTGTCAAAGATTCAAGGGTTTTCTTTTCGAATACTTTCAGAATCTTTGCTTGGTCTGCGGCTAACGCGCGCAATGCATTGATATCAGAATTGAATATTTTATTTGGATCAACTCGATCTGATAATGGTGGTAAATAACTCTCATCATTCATTGTACGTAACATTGGAGATCCAGATTCCCAATGCGATGATGCATACGGCATCGTCATGTAATTATTGAGATGATAGTATGTTGGTTCCATTTTTAAAGTATCATACATACCTTGGAAACCACTGATTGGTTGCGGAGTTTCAGGTACTGATGTTGGTGAAGGTTCATTTGTACCGTACTGCTCCATACATTTAAACATATCAAATAGTGCCATCTTTATTTCTCCTCGATAGTATTCATCCAACGTTGAATACAATGATAACAATCGCATGTTTCATCATCGTTGAATGTACATTTAGGTTTTGCACCAAGTAATGATAATATACAATAACGATTGTCATCATGATACTTGGTGAGATTGTCATTCATAGTTATTAAAATATCACATATGTTATATTTGTTCAATGATATGTAATGTTTCAAACCATTCTCCATTTTGAATAATGGTCGTTGTTGCATCTGTTTCTTTGGTAATGATTTAGGTTGATACTTTTTTAATATATCTGGAATACCAAACATATCAGATCATCTCCTTAAAGCTTCGTCAACGTGTATAATGCCGACGTGAATTCAAGTCCAGTTGAAAAAATTCCTGTACCTTGTAAACGAGTGTTAGATATTTTTGCCAACATTATTCTTTCAGCTTCTTCATTTGCTTCATCCGTCATTAATCCACAACTCTTGACGGTGTCTCCATCGTAGTCACCCAGCCATTTTGGTAAGTTACTATTGGATGGAGTGAGTGTGTCTTTGAAGAATGTAGCAACACGATAATGATCCATATCAGGATCGACTATCGGATAGTATGGAAAATGTTCGTTATTGAATGTAATATCCATTGTTCGGTTTGTCGATAATACAACAACATGTGTGAAGAATGCACCCAAATAATTACCAATCGGATATCGTACGGCGTAACACATACGTTTTGCATCAACGATACCATGTTTTGCCGCAATGTAAATCACATCGGTTAATGTTAATGGGCGTGTAATGGTTTCTTGTTTTTTATTGTCATATAATGTAATTGTGATTGGTTTTTGATGTTCAGGATCCAAATACAGTATACGGAAACGAGCACCATAATTTTCACGGTATACATCCAACATATCCGCTATAGCACGTTCATCATACATGTTTGCTAACATCGCACCGTTTACTTCTTCGGGATTATTATGAATGGCTTTGATGTTATTTACCGAAAGAAACTCTTTGATTTGGAATCTTAATATAGGATTGAATAATGTACACAATGTATGGAGTGGATAACCCGTCTCATATACTCCAATAAAAGGTTCGTCATCTTTGTATGTTGGAGCGGAAATAACGTTTCTTGCTGTCCATACTGCTGTCTTTGCCAATAGATTCTTTTGGAGAAATCCATTTTTGGTTCCAAGATATTTTTGAATATAAGTATACAATTCAACGATTGCATCTTGGAGTTTATTATGTACTTGAGCAGCAGTGGTGGTTACACGTGCCGTAATTGATTTGTATCCTAAAATTTTCATATAAATAGAATTGATTTCGGATTTAACAGCACGACCATTCCTCATACCGATTGGACGGAAGTTTGGTGGAAGCACCAATAATTTATTGATGAATATTAAATCTCTCGGACATTTAGTCAATATATCGATATTATCATCACTACGGGTTTTCAATGTTTTCTTGATATCGATATCATTCCATATCTTATACAAATCAACCATACCAGAATATTGACCATCTGGAGATTCGGTTAATACTCCTTTGATTAAATCATATCTGGCTAAACCATACGCACATTTTCTAATAACACCACCAGAACGTGCAATGATTGTTTTTGCAACCATTGGATTGAATACTCTGATTGGGAGTTTGATATAACCACATCTGTACCAACGTTCATTTGGAGTGGTACCAAATATTTCTTCTGAGAATAATCCCGCAGGATTATAAACATTTTGTGATCTGTAAATAACCGAAGAAGTTACCTCTTTTAAATCATTAATTTTAATATCTTCTTCTATATTATATAAACCTTGCACTTTCATTTATATTCATTCCTTTCATGAATGGATTTTTACGAACGAGTTTTTCCAATTATATTTTCGAAACAATATTTATATCATTTTTTTGTACAAGGAACCAACATCTTTGTACACTTAAATCAGAAGGAGGTTATTAAAAATGATTGATTACATTTTTGATGATGACGAGAATCCAATGAATAACGTGACCATTAATCTTGGTACTGATAGACCATTATATCAGTACGTGATTAAAGCGTTAAAATCATTGGAGATTATCCAATTAATGAGATTGAATCCGATTAAGGATGCTCCAAAGGATAGTTATCCATTTCTCATTGTTGGTAATTTCAAATGGAACCCACATCCGGATCCATCTGAACTACAAACACGTCGTCGTGAAACTGGTACTAAGATTCAAACTAAAAGCATTGCCGATATCCGAGTCGGTTTGTTGGATTTTGATATCGTATGGGGAGCACGTGACAAAAACAAATTCTTGGAGAAACATATCGATCATAATACATTATTGATTCCGATTGCTGATGATCAAGGTCGATATTTACTTGATAATGAATTGTATACAGAATATCAGTTGGTAGATAAATTTCTGTATCCATCCGGTGCAAATTCTGTAACGTTGAAATCGTTACTTCCGATTGTGGTTCGTCGTTCAGAACATGATTTGATATCAATGGATGGTTTTGTTGTTACATGTACGAAAGTAATGGATGTAATGATATTCAAAACATACGAATCAATCATTACATGTTTCATGCACATAACATCACCATTATCATTCCTTGGTGTATTTCCGGTTGTTCAATATACGGATAAAATCATTGATGATAAAAATGATTTCGAATATTTCCAACCAATTAAAGAACGTCCAATTTATATCAAAGCGTATCGTAAAGGTTTGGAACAATTTGAATATGTTCGTTCGATTGTATATATGCTCGTACAGGTAATCAAAGAATATGAACCACAAAATATTGATGAAGTACGAGATCCATCATGGTGGGTATATCAGTTATCATATTATCCGAATAATGAAATCGAACATCGTGGTGCATGTAATGTAATGCATGTTGCACGAATGTTGGATTCAATATCAGCATGGGAACTTCCAATCCCAGAATGTGACAAACGTAATATGGTTTCATTATTGAGATATGTATTACAAACGGAATTCACTGATGTTAATATATATTCATTCGAAAATAAACGTATCCGTTTGAATGAAGTAATATCAACAATTGTTACTGCGAAAGTATCGGATAATTTGAAACGTTTATTCCGTTATGGTATATTGGCAAAAACAAAAGATTCGGAAGCAAGTATGAAATTCTCACCGAATCTAATTATATCCAAAATACATTCATTGGGAACGATCCATACAACGGATTTCACAAATGATATGGATTATTACCAGTCACTTAAAGTCACGCGCAAAGGTCAATTAGCGGCCTGACACTTCATATATGCGGGAACGTCTTGGGTGGTGACAATAATTCCAAGAGGCGACTCATAGTTTACGAACAGAATATGAGCGTTGGGTAAAGCTTTAACTACCAAATGTCGAATGGTAATGCTGACGACTTCCGAAAGGTATGGTAATAAGGTTAAAGATATATCCTCAATCCGCACGCAAGGGATGATGCAAAATCATCGTCATTTCAGCGTCAACGACTATCTCAGAAATGGGAGTACACTCATAAGCTAATGATGAGTGGATACGAAGTGCATATGATTGTCGGGATGATAAGCATATGAAGATATAGTCTGCTCTTCAGGGAAATCCTGAAGAAGTTCATAAAAGAACTGCATGATTTTGCGAATCATGTGAACACAAGGCCTAATGCATTAGGAAGAACCGACCAGCATAAAGTTGGTTTCGGCCATAAACAACTTAACCCGTCACAGATTGGAGTAATAGATCTGTATGAATCCGTAAAGGATGTTGGACAGACATGTATGCTTTCACCATATGCTGATCTCACAATCCTTCAGGAATATGACAGAAATAAATATCCAAATATTAAATACGATTTATTTAAATTCATCCAAGACGAATTCAGAGATTATTCAGCAATATATTTCAATTGTGAAACCATTGAAGAATACAATGATATTCTGGATAAACTTTGTTACGAATCAACTATCACACTTGACTATTATATACCAAATCTCATCAACAATGGTCTTGGTGGATTTATAATGAATAGTAAAGGTGGTTTCTAAATGAAACGTATTAACTACACACTTGCATACGGTAGTATCAATAAGGATTTACGACTCGATTTCATCTATTCACTTGATGAAGATCCTGAAAGTAAATACAAAACAATTACCAAAAAGCCGGAATCTACAACAACATACATCAGACCAAATTACGCAATGTCGATTTCAGAAGGATTCGAAAAACCGCGTATGTTCATTCCTGGAACACATGTACGGTTATTCTTCGATATGTTAGCGAGAACCGTTAAAGCAGTATCAGAAAAGTTAAATGTATTATTTCCGAAAATCGGTAATCCTGAGTTTGACATCAGTGAAACAGCTCTACAAGAATTCACAATCAAAGATGCTGTTTCGGTTATTGGTTATACTGCGCTTCCATGTGTTTATGTCACTCCAGACAATGAGTGTAAACCAGCAATACGTATAACCAATACCAAAGGTGAATTTATCAGGTTACCATTGACTGATGCGATTGTATTATCAAAAACATATGAACATATGGATATTGATGTATTGAGTTTTACAATACTTAATATGATGAAAGCATCTAGAATTTAATAATTCTATATTTATATAATTCTTATGGATATAGGTATATACCATATCAAATGGATTCGATTATCAATATCAGAATTCAGAAATCTGTATCGAATCCATTATCCCTCCATGGTAGTTGGTCATGCTGTGGAAGGATAAATAAAACAGTGGGACCTTGAGTAGTCCGGGGCGAATGTGGATGAAATTGGAATCCCGAATCGGTTGGTATGCTGTCCAACCACTCACAATTTTCATCATATCAACCCGGGGTGTCTCCCGGGTTGGTAAATCTTTTTATGAGGAGGAAAATATATGACAGCAAAAGAACGTGTCGAGATGGGTCAACATTCACTGGAAGCATTCCATCATGCACGAGAATTAGAAAAACAGATCCAAGAATACAAAGAAGCCCCGCTCAAATATGAACGTTCGCATCCGGAATTTGATATTGATGAGGCCATTCGTTTGTATCATGAATTCATGGATGAGTTCGATAAATCATTTAAAACATTACAGGAGGATTTTGCAAATGAAGATAAACCCACATAAAATTTATATATCTGATCCTCACCGACTTAATGGTGAAGATGTCGGTTATCAGAAACTGATACATGTGTACAACCGCCAGGAAATGGCGGATAGATTAGAGTTGCTATTTGCAACTAAACATGAAATCGAATTTGCTTCATCACATCGTGGGTTAACCAATTACGATGTTGAAAAATTCACGTCAGCCACAACAGAGATAGAATCAATTCTGTCAGAATTATTACGTGATTTCAGGGAGGAATAGTTATGTCATTGCCAGTCTTAAGAAAAAAGAAGAACAAAGTGTTTGTATCCCAACCAATGCAGCATGCAACTGCTGAACAAGTGCACAAAGAACGTGATGGAATAATGAATAAATTAAAGCAGGTGTATCCTGAACATGAGTTCGAATTAATCGAGCAGTATCATGTTGCAGAACCTGCTGACTGGAAGGATAAATCACCACGTGAACTCAGATGGGCACGTTTAGCACGTTCCATTGATATGATGTCAAAAGCAGATGTTATTGTTTTTGCAGAGTCATTCATGGAAACATTCGCCGCCGGTTGTCAGGCTGAACATACAGTCGCAATGGCATACAAGACTGAATATGATGATGGTGAATATCATGTTATTCACGCCAGTGAACTTAACAGATATATCAAAAATAATGGTTTGAATCCGTTACAAAAGAACATCAATAATTGTATTGATGCTGACATAAAAGATTTCATCGACTATTATGAAGAATTAATAGCCATTATAAGAAGATACATGCCGGTTGATGAACCGACTGCTGCAAATGATACCGAAAATGAATGGTATGTGGAATTCGTTCACTTACCATATTACATGTGTTCATCACTATCTAAATCATGTTTAATTGATGATGAGGATTATGATAACGGCGAATTCTTCAAATTTGTATTTGAATATGGATATAACGAAATGTCAAGGATTGTAATCAAATCATACAATAATGGTGAGACTAAGGGCCTCAAAGTTGATGAATACACAGTATCACCTGGCACAACAGTACCCATCGCTATATTCGAAGCACTTCGTGAGGCGTGTGAATAATGTTAGTTAAACACGCTATCATGTTGGCAGATTTTTCGCCAGACTATACACCATCTCAATTCCGAGAAAAGATTCTTGGAACAAACGCCACAGATGTTTACATTGGATTTACATCAATGGCTGATTTATTACAACGCAAACGACCAAAGGCAACATTAAAATGTATCGAAGAAATTGATAGATTTTACATTGCAACAATAGATATTCCAAAGAGGTATATCAAATTATACAATAAATTCAAAGAAGAAAAACCCGTATTATATATCCATCCGGTGTATCGTGCATCGGATGGAATTATATACCGTCATCCCGATCAATATTGGGTCGAGATGTGGTTAATGAACGGATTCTATGTTGATGAACCATTTAAAGGAGGTGAAAGTTGATGTACACCATTGAGGTATCATGGGGTGAGAAACGTGAATGCGTTTTTAATCCTATACAGGAAGAAACAATCTGGGGAGTGATTCTCAGATTGCAAACATTGTGGAATGCTAATACATCCACATTAAATTTCTCCACAAAGATAATGGAGAATGATAAAATTATTTATGATGGACCTCTCAATCAGTTTGTGATTGATGGTTTCCGTTATGATGTCATTAAGGAGATGATGAAAAAATGAATAAGCTTGAAGTATTAACAATCGTAAAAGATTGGATACATGATTTGTCATATATTAATATGGAGACCGATGTTGAACATATTATGGATACTGATGGAGATACATTTAAAGTATATTATATTTCATCAGAATTCATAATTTCGATTACGTGGCTCGCACACAGTGAGTCTATCACCATTCTTATCAATCACCAATTTATCGCATCCATTGAAAATAATGGTGAAATAGTTTATGATGAATCATACTACGAAGAAAAGCTTAAACCATTGGTTCAGTTTGATATTCGTTCTCTGATCAGCAGACTGAAACACCCACCGACGAAAGAATTCAAAGCATTCTGTAAAGGTGTTGAAGAATGGTTATCCCATTTGAATAATTCAACATTCAAATGGTATTGGTATTCTCCAACAGTGAATTCAATCGGTAAATGTTATAAAGTTAATGTTGGACCATTCGAGCGTTTATTCCATATCGAAAACTGTGATGGTGGAATTATACTGGATATCAATTATAATCAGACAATCAAATATATCGATGGTTTGGTAACAGTATTGCCTAAATCAGTAATTAAACCATTTACGTTTGAAGAAATATCACATTTACGTGATACGATATTTTCCAGCATGCATAATGAGGAAAACAATCTCAAAATTATACGTATTGAGGAAATATTAAAACAGTGGTTATCGGATATGTCAATGACATATACACGTAATGGTGAACATGCATATATTGCATGTATAACACAGCGTGGTTTACACCCATCTACGCACGCTCATATCGGCGTTAGTGTTCATGAGCAGAATCCATGTATTTGGTTGTACAACACAACCAACCGCATTATTACATTCGATCCGGATAATAATTGGGAACCGGATATGTTAACTACATATTCTAATCATTATCCATTCTCTCATACTAATCTTACGAAACTCATGGCAATGTATGTTAAAGAATTTTGTGGTATTGATTATGAATTCCGCAATACAATATTTAATACAATTGAGCAGTTTTTAAAACGCAGATATCATGGGAGAATTGCGTTATCAAAAAACAATATCAAACATGTTAGATGGAATTTCCGTGGTAAAATCTTTGAATTCGTTTGGGTTCATGACAGATGGAGAGTATCTACTACCAATTTAGGTGTACACGTTCGAATCTCTGATATTTATCCATCTGGTGATATCAATATGGGTTCATGTATAGGCTCAGAAGAAAAAGGTCTTATCAATGAAATCCGTGAAGCCATTAAACCAGTACCGGATTCCACGGATGAAGATTTACTGGAATCTATCAGTAAAGAATACAGAACAATCACTGATGTACTGACTGATGATTTCAAGAAGAAAGTCAAGGAACGTAATACTGTAATTAATTCCAGTGATATTAATAATGTCATTAACGTTATTAATGCTGGTGACATCCAGGAATTTCCTAGTAAAATTGAAGTTGCTGAGTCTATATTCCATCATAGACCTATAGATGAAATCAGAAAAGAGTTCAATGATGCAGTTCATTCAATTAAACCGGAAACACTCTGGTTTGATTCAATGACTGATGTTATTGAAAATATTAAAAAGCAGGAGGAAAAAGAAATGCTTATTGACGAAACATTGGCTGTTAAAATTGTTAAACAGCGGGGAGGTATGTATATACCGGAAATCAAACACGTACTCTTTAATGAGACAAAGCTTGTTACTACCGTAATATTTACGGATGGTGACAGAGTCACATCCAAATGCTGTGATGAAAATGTATTCGATCCCGAAATGGGATTCGCAATGTGCATCATGAAGAAGCTTTATGGTAATCGCACACGTTTCCAGAAGGAAATCAAGAAATATCACAACGCAGGTATTCATCGGAATATCAAAATCGCAGAAAAAGCAGCGCGTAAAGAAAAAGAAAAAGAAGAAAACGACGCTGAAATATAAAAAGGCAAAAGAAGTAACATATAATTACATCAATTAGAGATTGACGAACCTGTCAACTGAATGTTCAATGTATAATTGATGACATTACCGTTTGGCGACATACACAATCACTCATGTCGTTTCGATGAGTGTCAGACAGCAATCAATGTGTATGTTCGCCGACGGGTATTTGTGGATGTGTGGCGGAATGGCAGACGCGCTGGTCTCAAGTACCAGTTCCGAAAGGAGTGAGGTTTCGAGTACCTCCACATCTATTACTGGGGTTACGTTTATATTACGGCTTCTGACTTTGCGGTTCATTGCGTAACTCCAGATCACCCCTAAAACCCGGGTAGCCTTTGCGTATCTACCCGGGCAAAAAACGACGGATAACTCAGTAGGTAGAGTACGTAAAGGAATCTAGATTTAGATTCGTACAGCAATCAGCTTGCATTCTAAGCACGGTGTCGTAGGTTCGAGTCCTACTCCGTCGACCAATGGTCATGATGGGTAATTCCCCATCTTGTATTTAAGATGGTAACAGCAATCATCGGTGAATAAATGACGTTCGAATCGTAAATATTATTCATCATGACCAATCTATGCGGATATTAGCTCAATTGGATAGAGCGTACGGCCATAAGGAATCTAGATTTAGATTCGTACAGCAATAACACCATAAGGTTATCAGTTCGAATCTGATATATCCGCGAATCAAACCCATTAGCCGCATAGTTTAGAATAGGTTAAAACGCTGAATATAATCTGAGCATACTAGGACTATTCGGAAAAGGTTGTTCGAATCGACCTGGGGTTAATGAGTTTAATCATATGAAGGTGTTAGTTTAGTTGGTTAAAACGCGTTAAGGAATCTAGTGATAGATTCGTACAGCATATTATTTGCATATGGCGCACGAGACACATGTTCAAATCATGTACACCTTCTTCCAGATGTGACATTAGCGCAGTCGGTAGCGCATTCGCTTTAAAGGAGAAATAATATGGAATTATCAACACATGCTAAAGGAGTTGTAACAGAATTAGCTGTACAACAAGCATTCATTAAACATGGATTCGGCGTATCAGTCCCAGTGTTACCCACTTCTAGATATGACATGATTGCTGATATTGATAGCAATTTATTCAAAGTCCAAATTAAAACAGCTAAGAAACTTCCAAATTCAGATGCCTTTATGATCAGAACGAAATCAACTAGAACACATCGATACGGTGTATCCGTTGTTAAATATACAGCGGATGAAATTGATATGTTTGCTACATGTTATAATGGTGATGTCTATGTTGTTCCACAATATTTAGCACAAGGAACTGAATTCATTTTTAGAAATTCATCAGCGAGTAACCAGAAAGTTGGTATTCATTTTGCATCTGATTTTAAGTTGGATAATGTTGTTGAAAAATGGAGAAATCAATCATTATCATTCAACAATAACCAACTTTATTTGAATAATAATGTATTATGATTATATGATATTATTCAAATATAATAATTATCCTTTAAAGCGTGGGTCGTGGATTCGAGTTCCACATGTCACACCATTGCGGTCTTCAGACAGCCGCAACAATTCCTAATCACGGCTGGCACTTATACATCCCTTCGTGTCAGCCACATATGTAACCAATGAGCTTGTCCATCTCAGAGGTTGCACCTCAATTGACAGCGATATCCACGCCGCTGTTACATATCCTTTCATTTACGGCAGCTCCTTCGGGAGCTGCTGTAGTACCATTTATCTTTAGGAGGAATTTTTATGTTACCCGAAATAATCAATTATGCTGATGAGAAAACTCACGAATTTCGTAAATCCATTGTCAGTGGTAAACCAAAAACAATATTGGTTATACATGATGATGACAGATCGAAATATCTTGGATTGTTTGCTATGTTAAGCGGCAATAAATGTGAGATAATAAACAATTCAACCGCAATGTATCATATATCCCACGACGTTATATTTGACGATGGTATATCAATTGATGATATTACATTCAATATATTTGATAAAGGTAATCTTTCTGAAACTCATGTCAGAATGGTAAAAATGCCAGATGATATATTAAATGAAACCATCAGAGATATTGCATTAGGTAAAATAACCGAAGCTCCATTAGTAGTAAGCTTGTTGACGATGTATGAAAAATGTAATGGTACGGAATATATGACCAAAGTATACACAGATGTCAGATGCGATGATAAAACTGTCGATTTATATCATGATAATCATTATAATGTCACATCAAATTCAGAGAGAATCAAATCTACGGATCCTTATGATCAGATGGAAACAGCCATGATATTTAAAAACTATTTATCATATGGATTGACTGTGTGGTATATATTCCAAAAGGTCATTGGTGATGATGAATTAAAACAGTTCGTCACCAAATGCAAATGTAAACACAAATATTGTGGTAAAGAAATAACTGTTACTAAATATTCAATAGCATGTCAGAAATTGATACTTCATTTGGCTGAACGTATGAAAAAATAATATGATATCCCCAGATAATTCTGGGGATATATTTTTTGTGTAATATGAACATTAGAGTATAAAAACATTACATGAATGATTCCGTATCGCCAAGGGGTTAAGGCAGATGTCTTTGAAGCATCTATCGCTCGTTCGATCCGAGCTACGGAAACCAAAGGAAGTTTACTTCCAAACAGATGTGAGGTTCACGTTTTCACATTTGTCTCCTTAACTTTTAGCCATGTGGATACTAGTTGCCACCTTCTCTGGTATCCACGCGCTTCTTTTGTTCTATATCCTACTTCTAATTTTAGCCCGGGTTATTCCCGGGCATCTATTTTTTTCAAATTCCATATTTATATTATTTAATTGGATTCTATGAACGTAGAATCAAAAATATATCGGAGGTATAAAAATATGTTTGCAAAATTAATCGAATTCATTAGAGGTATCGTATCATTCCTGAGCGGAATGTTATTTGCCATCAGATAAGGAGGAACATAAAATGGAAATATTATTAGATAACAAAAGTATCGCTGAAAAGATTGCATATGTAGATGCAGTGGAGCGCGTTGCATTGTGTAGTAATCAGTATGTATATACTGCATTTCATAATGTAATTGTCACCGATAATGTTGAATTTGATGTAGATTTCTACATAGGAGATCCACGAGAGGTAGATTGGGATTATACTCAGCTCGATGAAGAAACCGTTAGATTTAAATTCGACGAATCTGACATTAAACTTCTTAAGGAATGCCATAATAGTAAAGAGCTTAATCAGGTGGTTCACAAAATTCTTATATCGTGTATCGAGAAGCTTAACAAAGAACTGAGTGATCTAATCGGTGCTGGATATGTTGATTTTCAAACAATGATCTACTATAATAACTATACGAATGTAATCAGAAGCTGGAAGAATCTTAGAATTGATTCAGGGTGGCAAATCAAAAAACCTAACAATTATGGTGCAACAGATAGCGTTAAACAGGGTGACTCTGATTGGGGTGTACTCCAATTTATATGGGGAACTGCTGTTTATAAATTTGGAGATTATGGTACATCTCCTAGAGTCGGATGGATAGATATCAAAGAACATCCAGAATTCTATGAATGGATAGATGCTGTATGTTTCGATGACATCAGTAATAACATATCCGTGAAGACAAAAGAATTGACTAATGAATTCAGAAAGGTGGTGAAGAATATTGGGGCCGTCAGTCCTGAAGACAATCGTGCAACTTGATGTTCGATCAACTATTGATATGATTGTTGTCGCATTTTGTATGCTGATGATTATCCGGTATGGTCAATATCGGAAGAAGAAAAGGAGTAAAAAGTAATGGAAGACAAAATATATATTCATTATGGATCAGATCATTTTGACCCAGAATTATTTAAAGAAGCGGAATATGAATCTGAGTTCGATTTTAAACCCTATAAAGGTGGATTATGGGCATCAGAGGACACGGATGATGAGTCATATCATTCTTGGCGAGAATGGTGTGAAATAGAATGTTTTGAACTTTATAGGTTAGAAACATCTTTCCGTTTCAAACTTGCGGAACATCAGAAACCATTCGTAGTTAAAGATGATTCTATTATTGAAACTAAATATTGTGGTTATTGCAACCCATACAATATTCATCGATTTTCTCGGTTACATCTGAATTTAGATGAACTCAAACGTGATGGATATACTCATATTGAGTTTCATAAAAATTCATGGACACACTGGGCTTTCTATAGCTGGGATTGCGATTGTATATTAATATTGGACCCAACGGTAATAGTCCCAGTGTGAATCGAGGTGATGAAGAATGATTATAAATGACATGACAGTCATACCAAAGAAAGATAAAGAAACCGAGTATGACGTTGTTAAGGGACACAAACGGACGATAACAATTAAACGACACAACATCGGATTACAATTCGAAGCGGAATTGACATTTGATGAATATTATTGGGTATTCGGTGATCGAAGACCTGAGAAATTCAATCTGGCATTCGAATCCGCATTGTATGAATTTATCCGAGAAGAGTTCAAGGAGGACGAAGATGAACAAGTTAAAAATCACGGGTAGTACACCCCTGAATTGCACCGGTCTCGTAACAGGAGACTATTACATCATTGATGATGGACATAAAAAGATCGGTCAATTAATATCGGCTACGATTTTGAATATTATATTCAGAATATATGTTTCGGATAACGTAGTCGTATATGATGAACTGAGAATCCCAACAATTGATTTGATTGACAGTTCTACGATAATCACACACATCGGTGATAATTTACCGGTGAATGAGTTGGCTGAAATCCTTTGTGATATACCGAAGGATGAAATGATGTAACATGAAACTGTACAATGATTCATCAAACAACAAACAAATCGCAATCAAAGATATCATATACATGATAACGCAATTGGATAAATTTATCCAATTATATGACAAATGTATATACGAAACTGACGATGAACAACGTCGTGCAATTACTAAACTGGAAGACATTGTTCATCTGTTCAAAAAACGCGACTTCGAATATTTGTTCGAAGATAAAATCAATCTGATTGATTGGGATACAACAACATCAAAATTCACTCCAGATGAAATAAAAGCATGGAGAGAATTCTTCAAAAAGAATCCGTATTGAAAGGAATGATAAACATTGGATATCACACAATTTAAACCATTCGTAATCGAGAAGCTACTATTGTCGTTGGTCAGACGACATCAGATTCGTTCGGTTACAAACACAGATACTCGTTTTGATATAGAAACGGAGAACCATATAATTCATGGTTATTCGTATGAAGCACATGGTCTCCAATGTTTATCAATATCAATTGAACGAAATAAAGTTGAAGAATATTTAATAAAACTATATTACTCTGAACAAACGAAATATCACGAAATGATGAAACAACATTTATCGACATTCGATGCTGATGTGTTATCACCTTTGAACAATGTATTTGATGATTGGGATCATGGTCGACTGGCTGTGATCTCATTCGGTCATCGTGATTCTGTTGCAAATTTATTTCGTTATAAAATTGCTGTCAGTCAACAAAACAAGTTAATGATTGCTCGATCCAAAAGTGGATTTTCATATGCATTCTTAGATTCCGATATGAAATCATTTATTGAGAATCGTGATCTAGGAATTACGACGAATATCATATTAAGGAGACTTGATAATTTGGAATTTAAATCGTTGACTTCCGAAATGCCATTTGGTCCAGCGTTAGAGTTATTTGAAGACGCTATCAAAACTCCACTTGAAAAACCACCTATACATTACAATATCATCACAATCAATTCGCGACCACCATATATTATGAAATCTCCTACGAGAAATGTATGGATTGTTGTATTAGAAATCGACGAAAAACATTCTAAATGTCGATCTGGTTATATTGATAATGAACCAGATCCATATGCAATATCGTGGAATGTATATAATATACGAACTACGAAGATATACTACTATAAAGAATTACGTCGATATCAAATAATGCGTGGAAATGATTGTGTGGATATCACACATCTAATACGTGAATAATAATTATAACACCCGGGTTTAACCCGGGTGTATATAAACTTTTACTGTGAAAGGAATAATATAATGGAAACCGTAAACATACCTTGGACACAAGAGGAAATCAATCTCAGATATTTGGATTTATTCATTGAATGTTTGAATAAACCGATGGACAAGTTATTTGTGAATAATCGTTTACAAGTATCATTACCAAGTAAATATGTCCAATTCGATCCAGCACACGGTGCTTGTATCAAATATAATAATCTGATCAGAGGTCACGTCGACAAGGATTTTATAATTCAAGTCACAGATGTCATTAATGATGATTTACTTGAATACATGTCTGAAGAACGTTTGATGCTTATAAAAGAAAAGTATAGACGTTTCAGAAGAAAGTACATTCTTGAAACACGTGCTGATCTATTGTATGAGAAAATGAAACAGGAGCCTGAGGAAGATGAGTAAACTGAAAGAACTCAATAAAATACAACCATACATGACAACAAACTGTCAATTGGTATTCTCCAATAAATTCAACCCACTTGAGGTGTATGATATGCTCTTCAATGATGAAACTCTGAGAGCGTTATTTGAATCTCGTTGGGTATTATGTAGAATCGGAGAGTATCCAATGTCAAGATATGACTACGATAGATTCATTACAAAGTTCTCTAGTCCCTGTGTAATGATGGATACAATCATTGAAATGGATCACACATATCAGGGCAACATTACAGTCCCAACACAATACGAACCGATGTTCAGAAGTCTTGAACACCCGGTGATTCACCCGGTGGTTATAAGTAATACAGAGTCCATGACTGGATTCCGTATTGCATACTTCGTAGTATATGATAAATCTGAACTGATTTCTACCAACATCTATTCAGGTAAATGGTGGGACTATGGAAGGGATGATAAGAATGAAACTCGATAAAGGCTGGTATTAGATGATATAATTTAGGAGGTATCCCAATATGAGTATGGACAAGATCCAAGAAGTACTTCATTCAGAATTCGACATCAAAACGCATAAAGAAACTTTCACTAACTATTTGGAAGTAATAATAGACGAAGAAGGAAGAATCATGTATGCCGTTCCATCACATATGGAAAGACTCATTAAAGTGTATATGGAACGATATAATGTGACCCGTAAAGAAATCGTAAATAAACTTACATATGACGCACCATGTGAATATGGATTAGACCTATCCGCTTATCTGTGTGATAAGCTTCATTGTATTTGTGTATGGTTTGATAGTTACAGAGGAAAACCTAATCAAATACAACTCAACAAATTGAAGACATTACGTCTGTCTGGTATATATCATGGTCCAGTCCATGATATATATGAAGAAGAACAAAAGAAAATGAAAACATTAATAAATGAATTAAAAGAGTTTGCTAAGGAGGTATAATATGAATAAAAGGTTCAGAAAGAAGTGTAGGAAAGCAGCGAAGATTCATAAGAATATCTTCTATGCCTATAACCTGGCGCGCAAGCTCAATCAGCAGTGTAGTGGTTGTTCGTCAGATTACCATCACTTCAGAAAGACCAATCTGAAACGTTGTCTAACATACCATAAGTGGTGTATAAAGCATAACAAGAAGCTGTCTGATATGTACTATAGTATTCAGACAAGAAACAAAAGAAAATATTCTCCAGAGTTCGTGTTTAATGCCTTGAAGGATTTCAAAAAGGGTCATCTAGTAGATGATATTTCTCATCCCGTTTCAAGTAGAGAAAACATTGAATATGCTCAATCTTGCGTGTTGGATTTTAGAATAACACCACGTTTCGAAATAAACGACGATGGTTCAATGAAACTTACATCGTTTGGATTAGTTAAGGAGGATTTACATGAATCAACGACAAAAGAAAAAGCAGACAAATCGTAAACCGTTCAACAAAGTTCATTCAGCCGTACGTTATGAGATAGCTATCTACATAGAGAAGAGAGCAATCAAAGCTGGAATTGAACCTAACAAGAGAGCCATCTGGAGTTATACCAGATGGCTTGCTCATAACCTGTCAGAAGATGACTGGTATAAAACAACATTAATCGCTTGCGGTGTACCGCGTGGTGTATTCACAAAATCTTTATGGGATATGAACGATGAAGAGATTGAATTCCTTGAAGCGCTTGGTGTTTATAAAGCTAAGGAGGATTAATTATGGACCATGATTCCCAAGAGAACGAAATCATTGAAGTCAAAATACCAGGTAAGATCCTGAATATAACTATCACAAAGAATGACTTTGGTTTAGCAGATGTTCTTATAAAAGATTTGACAAAAGACGAAATGGTTGTACTTATGGATCACATCTGTGAGTTATTCAATGTCAGCGATGCCAATTTTTCAATAGAAAATAAAGAGGAGGATTAATTATGAGAGGCAAATGGTTTAGAAAGAAGAAGAAAGCTCTTAGAAAGAACTATGAAGCTTTCGTTAAGAATCGCACAAGACTTTACGATTACACCAAGGGATGTTCCAAGGTGATCTATTCAACAAAGGGTGAATATAAATTCGATTCAATGTCTTACAAGAAAGCACTTAACTACCATAAGAGAACAGTGATCATTCCGCAGGCTAGAAAAGAACTGGCAGAATTCATCGAACGTGGTCGTATGTTCTATGGTAGAAGATATAATTTCAAATTAGAAAAGGAGCATTTGTACTTATGAACGATATCAAAGAACCAGACATAATCAAACAGTATGTTTGTATCGCAGAGAACACAGATATGCATATCATGAAAGTGCTTGAAATCACAGGAGACCTTGATATAGCTAAAAGAGTGTGTATGGCTCACATATATGAAGTAGCTGAAAGGGAGAAAGATCCTGACTTAAAGGTCGAGAGCACAATGTGGAAGGAAGAGCTTGCAGGAATAACAATAACGTATCAACTCCGTGGTGAGAAGACCGATTCCACTGTATACAAAGTGAGAATCCTGTTCTTCGAAAGAGATTGGAACGAGATAATGAAGAGACGGAAACAGCTCACTGAGGTTACCGACACTCCGATTGTTACAGCATCTCAGGAACCTTCCAATCAGCCTCTGAAGAAGGCTCTCGATGAGATCAAAGATTACAAGAATCTTATTGGTCCTCCATCACATCCTCAAAATGAATATATGGAGTACAACTTCAAATATCTTTCAACTAAGCAGAATGGTGACAAATTGATCCCAGTTCTCAATATGAATGCATTCAAGTGGGGATTTCCCTACATGATAATGACTAACATGTCGCCGTGCATAGATGGCAGATGCATATACACAGATGATGTTGTTGTAACATATGGAATTGCAGCATGCTTATCTAAAGATGACACCACGGTCATATTCATATCAACTTATGATGAACTTGGAGACACAATGTTCGGTTGTATAAGAGAAATCAGAGTGAACGTAAAAGATCTTTGCAGTCGTGTAAAGATTAAATGCGTAGGTATGATAGAAGGAGGAGTATTATGAATGATACAATCGTTAGAGACAAGAAGGTTATCTTTATGCGTGAGTATTGTCCTACTGAAGAGAGTTGTTTTAGCAGTAACGACATACTCACATTCATCTACAATTTGAGAGATAATGCTCAAGCTAACATCAATGAACGAATCGGTGTTGCACATGGTAATATTAAATATCATCGTTATATAGTAACGAATATGATATTCTATTTCGGATTTAAAATCATCGTAACAAACGATCTCATCAGTTGTCTTGATACAATGACGGATTACGTGTTGGATTCATCCGAGATGCAATTCGCTATTGTATTTGATATGGATAAAGATGAAGTTTTATCAAATCCAAGAATCCACGCGTGTACACCAACGGAAATACCGATGAAACGGATTTCATTCGATGGAACATTTGGAATCGTCGAAAGCTCGTATCCTGATGGATACGAAATGGTTGATACCGACAGCGAACTGTTACTTATATTTGATGAGCAATCTGATAAGATGTTCAAATATGATCAACTGTATTGGGTAACAATAAAGAATCCTCGTGAGAAAGAGTTCTTCGATGGTAAGTTCATTACAGATCACAATGTTGAATCGGTTACAAAATTAATCGAAAAACTCAACAAGGAAATTATACGCTGTAAAGCATGTGGAAAATATTTCATTTTCCGTGACAAAGAAAGAGAATGGTATGATGATCGTGGTTTTAAATATCCTCGTCGTTGTAAAACATGCTCTAATATCAACAAACATGTGAATTATTAAAATGACGCGCCCCATTTCGGTTCGCGTCACGTATTCATGATGATAGAATAATAAGTGTTGATCTTTGTAAGGAGGAAAATTAATGTGATAACACCCGGGTCAATATACTTCAATTGTTTAGGAGGAATACACATTGCAATACCTTTCAAAGAAGATTCTGGTGTTGTATTATTCATCATGTCGGATGTTTTAAATGATGAAGTTTATTTCACAACAGACGCTGATGAATTCATTGAAAGATATACATTGTATCAGGTATTCAATAAACCAAACAATGGAGAAGCATTTGATGAATTGGTTAATAAAACCAAAGATAGGTATGATAAAATGAGGAGGAAATTAATTATGTCTGAAAATAATAGAATAGAATCAAAAACATATTGTGGTATAAACGAATAATGAAAAAGGAGAATTATGATGAATAACTTAACGATGAGAAATGATAAACTGCTCCAGAAGCGTTTCGATACGCTTAGAGCAGAAGCATATAAAAAATACGCCAATGACCCAGAGATGGCAAAACTTGTAGCGGGTTCTTTATCAACAACCGCATTAGTCCTTGCTGGTATCTGGGTGGAGTTCCATGAACAGTTTAAATACGACTCTTCATGGATTATGAACACTATGGGTAAATTGATGCCATTCATAAAATCATTTTCTAATGAACGTTTGAATGCGATCGCATTGGAGGATTTACCGAATGATGTAATAACATTATTCGTCATACCCGAAAATAATAGAATCGAAGTGATCATTGGTACAACATCGGTTGCTAAGATAAAAGTAATTGATTCAGTTATTCGTGTCAACTTTAATAAAGAAAAGAAATTTGAATTATCTGCGTTCGTAGAAGAACATGTTACAGCAGCACTCGCAAAAGTCGATCATTTGACGCAACTGACTGAGGATGCGATTAATAAAATGATCAATGGCGAATCTGATGATGAGATAAACGAATAAAAGGTATATTATCCCCGGGATATCCCGGGGATAATACATATAATTTTGGGTGTAATTCTATTACAGTAGAATTGGTCGACCCCCAGTGTATATTAATATTCCGGTCAAGTTTAATTGATTGGAGATGATACCATGGATCAACATTCACATGTTGTTATTCCGAAAAATCCATCCGGATTCATGAATAATATCATGAAATGGTATAATGAACATCCTACCGTTCATATACCGAAAAAGAATGAACCGACAATAATACCGCTCGGTTCAAGTGTTGGTTTCATCAAAAACTAACATAACATCCATACACAAAAACATTCTCGATCCCGGAATATTAATATTACACATATTGTATGTAATGATTAACCATTTAATTCGATACCGAATACATGTTGTACATATTTAACGTAACAATCCACATACATCAAATCATTAGCTTTGTCGTATGTTACTTCGTAATACTTACCGTCTTGAAGATTTGTAGAAATCATTGCTTTCTGATTTCCTAAAATATATGAGTGTGTAACTTCATATACGTCATCAATACTGAGTTTAACTTCATCAGTTGGATCTAATTGTTGACGTACAATATCAAGTACAGCTTGTCTTGCAGTAGCAATGAACTCGGTACTACCAAGAAATGGTTTATTGATCTTAATTATGTTATTCATTTTCATTCACCCCATGTTTTACACGATCTGCTTGTTCAGCATATTTTGCGTCATTGAATCTACTAAGGTCGCCTGCTAAATAGCCCGTCACGCGGCGTATACGAACAAATGGAACTGAATGTTTATGAACTTCCAGTTTTGCATATCCTTTAGAATCAAATGATATTATCAATGTATCAATGATTTCATCAGGATATTTCTTCGTTACGTAATCAACGTATGCTTGTTTCTCGGCCTCGGATATTTCGGTGATATCACCGTGCTTGAATATGATGTTCATACAGAACCCTCCTTGATAATATAATTATATTAAACCATTGTACAATTATCTAGAATTCTTAAATTCTATATTTATATAATTCTTATGTATAATAGGAAAGTAACACTTTCTATTATCATATAATATCAATCTTTACGGGTTGTTCCCAGTGTATCTGTACAGATATGCGAATAACAAGAAAGGAGTACGTTATGGCACGTACAAAGAAAACAACAGTAGAGGAAGCAACTGAGGAGAAGGTTGCATTCCAGCCCAAGAAGACAGTGAAGCTGTTCTTCTTCACAGAAATCCTTGGAAGCTGCCCCGCAGACAAGGAGATCTACTCAAAGTACATCGCAAAGAATCGTCTTGATGCACCAACCATTCAGGACGAACTCCAGATGGTACCTGAGGAAGAAGTTATCGAGCAGGGAACCACTTGCTTCCTGGTGAGGACCCACGGAAAGGATAAGGGTAAGCCCTGTCTGGCAGCGTATACAATTCTCGGTTTCATGAAAGAGAAGACCAAGTATCTCCGTCAGGAACCCGGTAATGGATTTGACAAATTCACCAACTACAAGTCCAAAATCGATGGTAATTTCAACATTGATAAACCGTTCATTACATTACATCTTCCCGAAGGAGAAGAAATGGGTATCTGTCAGAGACCTCTCAGGGCCGAGACTGCGCAGGGTCCGAGAGTAGCACTCGCTTCCAGCCTCACATGCCCTCCCGGTACAACCTGCGAATTCGAGCTCTATATCAATAACAAGGAGTTCAATAAGTACGCAATCGGTTGTCTCCGTAAAGGTTTCCTCAGTGGAACCGGTCAGTGGCGTTCTTCTCAGCAGAAAGGCAGATTCCTGTTTGAAATCTATGATGCTGATGATACTTATATTGACGGTAATACCAAAGAACATGTAGGTTGTCTTTCAACTGATGCCAACTGGGAAGAAATGTGGAGCGACTTCCTCGACGAATATCGTCTGTAATACCTAATACCAATAATGAGCGCGGATAAAACCGCGCTCATTTTGTATGCTGACTGAAACCAGTACTGTTTTAAGTGTAAAGTAAAGTCGAGTTAGGTTCAGTATTGGTTCAGTGGAGTTAAGTCTAGTCATGTACAGGTGTTGTGGAGCGGCGCTGTGTTTGGGTGATGCAAAGCGAAGTCTTGCTTAGGTATAGTACGGTATTGTCCCGTATGGGTATGATAATGTTCCGCAAAGCACAGTGAGCTTTTGTAACGGTAAAGCTGAGTATTGCAGCGTTGAGGTATAGTCAAGTATGGTTGTGTGCTGTATAGGTCGGGCGAAGTTTCGTTCTGTATAGTGACGGTATAGTTATGAAGCGTAGCGTAGAGGTATGGCACGGTTACGCGCTGTACAGGCATAGTATGGTATCGTTATGTCATGGCACTGCATTGTGGTGTCTGGCATTGGCAATGCAAAGTAACGCGAAGCATTGGTGCAGTGAGGTGTTGTTCTGTGAAGGCATCATTATGAATCGTATTGTAATGTGTGGATTTAGCTCGGTCTAGTTTTGTCCGGTGACGGCGTAGTAATGTTAGGCGAGGCGATGCAAAGGTGTCGTGCAGTGAAGCACCGTTTAGGCATGGTAAAGCATAGCTTTGTTTAGGTGCGGCTGAGTCTGGTCCGGTTTTGTGAAGGTGCAGCAGGGTTCCGTGGTGCACTGTGGCGTAGAGTATCGGTATAGTCACGTAAGGTTTGGTATAGGCATGGTGTAGTAAAGCATAGTTGTGGTATAGCTATGCATCGTAAGGTTTGTATTGGTATAGTGTAGTCCTGTAACGCTGAGCACTGGTGTAGCGAGGTATTGCTCTGTCGAGTGGTGGTAAAGCATGACAAGGTAATGTTGAGTAGAGGTGAAGTGAAGTCTTGCGGGGTTTTGCTGTGGTACTGTGATGCGACCTATTGCTTTGTATTGGTACAGCTCAGCACTGTAATGTCGTGTCAGGTTCAGGTACAGTTTAGCCAAGTGAGGTGGAGTATAGTATAGGTATAGATATGTACAGTCAAATGCTGTCAAGGTTAAGCTGAGTAAAGTCTACTTCTGTAATGAGTAAAATATAACGAAAGGAGTCTTATCCATGAAAGATAAGAAAATCAAGAAAGTTTTGAAGTCGATTCAAAACGGAGAAATCTCAGCCAAACAACTGAAAGAAATCCTTGCTGAAAACCCCGAACTCAAAGACATCATTGACTTAGTGAATCCTGAAGTCACATGGAAGAAACATCCAATGTATCCGTTCGTGGAAACATCGAGCAATGGTCAGATTAAAGTTTCTGGTGAACTTGTAAAGCCACGGGTATGGGATGGCTTGTTGAAAGTAACGCTGCAGTATGGCAAGAAACGGTTATACGCAGCGTTACTCATATTACAATGCTGGGAACCATGTCCGGGTAAATTAACCGACTATACTGTCGGTTACATTGACGATAACGTCAATAACCTAAAGCCGTCTAATCTATATTGGAAGGCCAAAAAATAAACGACAGTTTATGTGTAAAGTAAAGTGTGGTTCTGTCGTGTTTTGGCATAGCAATGTGTGATATCGTTTCGTATTGGTAAAGCAGAGCATAGTGTAATGCTGTGAAGGTATGGTAGGGTAAAGTAACGCAAAGGTATCGCGTTGTTCAGTGATGTGACGGTTTGGTAGGGTAATGTAGTGTGTAGCTATGGCATAGCGATGTTCTGTGAAGTGCGGTCGCGTATTGGTATCGTAAAGTATTGCGGTGTCGCGTAGAGGTTTAGCTTGGTGCTGTATAGTACTGGTGGAGCATAGTTAGGCACAGCTGGTCTTTGTTTTGTGCTGGTATGGTATGGCGTAGTATAGTCTGCAACGGTGTAGCAAAGTAGCGCGGTGTTCAGGTATAGTGATGATAGTTTTGTTCTGTATCGGTAAAGTGCTGTATTGCTGGGTAATGGTATTGTATTGTCGCATATTGTCTTGTGAGGGTGAAGGGCAGTATTGTCGCGTAGAGTAGCGGCAAAGCATAGTGATGTCGCGCAGCGTCATGGTAAAGTCAAGTGATGCTATATGGTGTCAGGTGATGGTAATGTGGGGCAATGTGTAGTATAGTAGAGGCGAAGTCTAGCGATGCTAGGTTCTGGTGTAGTATAGTACCGGAACGTCTAGTATTGGTACAGTGGAGTACAGCGTTACGAAGTGCTGGTACTGTTAAGTGATGTGTAGTGTCGGTATGGTAATCCGTAGTGTAGTAGAGGTAATGTGGGGTGTGGCACTGTATAGGTGTGGTGTAGTGTTGTATCGTAATGTCAGGTAATGGCAACGTAGTACATGGCAATGGTTCAGTGTAGTGCCGCATAGTCACGTAGAGGTTTAGTCTGGTGCCGCATGGTCAGGTTGCGGTTTAGCCTAGTTTCGCTTAGTCCAGGTAATGTTAAGTCTAGTGTAGTTTTGGTTCAGTGATGTGTGAAGTAATGGTATAGCAATGTCTGGTACTGGTATGGTATAGTCACGTGAAGTGTCGGTTTGGCGGAGTAAGGTTTAGCTCAGTGATGGCGTGGTAGAGTAAAGCGCGGCACATCGTCGTAATGGCGTAGTCTCGTATAGTATAGTAAAGGTAAAGTGAAGTATAGTGCTGTAATGTGCCGGTGAGGCAAAGCAAGGTCCCGCTTGGTATTGGTTTGGTGCAGTCAAGTTATGTCACGGTAACGCAGTACATAGTAATGTATGGTACAGGCTCAGTTCAGTAGAGCTATGTTTTGGCGAAGCGGGGTATTGTCAAGCGTAGTATGGGTTTCGCAGGGTCCTGTTATGCATTGTGTCGGTGCTGTGTGACAGCATTAAAAACCTACACACTTAAAAAAAGAATATTCCCGGGTCGCTCCCGGGTATTCTTTTTTTGTTCACGATTTGATAATTTATACGAAAGGAGTTGTTTTTATGGCAACTGTATTACAACCAGACCGAGTTGTTACATGTAACGGAGTCAAGGTAAATCAATATTTTCTGACCGTGAACAATCCATTTCATATTGATATGCCTACATCGGAAATGAATAAAGTCATTGGTGTAACAATTCACAATACCGATTGGATATCTGTTATCCAAGGTAGTACACCCGCAGAGCAATATACACGTGCAACCGTCAATGGTAATATGAATGATGTCCGTGTTCATTATTATGTTGATGATAAATGTGCATGGCAAAATTTACCATTGAATCGTGCAGGATGGCATGCTGCTGATGGTAAAGGTGATGGTAACAGAAAGACAATCGCTATTGAATGCATCATGTCACCAAATTACAATGGTATCGATCAAGCATCAGAATTAAACTGTGCACGTTTGGCTGCGTATTTACTCCATGAATACAAACTCGATATCAATCATTTGTATACACATACACATTGGTTGAATGTTAAAAATGGTAAACGTGGTGATGTTGATTTTTTGAATACGGATCCCAGCCCCGAGAAACGGTGCCCTTTGTATATTCTTCCACATTGGAATGAATTCAAAGAAAAAGTTCATGATTATTTGAATGAACTGAACAATGGTAATGAAATCAATCATACAAATGATATGATATATTTGAAACAAGGAACTCCGATATATCCGAACGCGGGTGTGAATACCAGAATGAGTGGAATAATAAAAACATCATGCAAATATACAATCGTTGAAAGACGTACTGCATATGGTATAACATGGGGTAGATTAAAATCAAATAAAGGATGGGTTAAATTGAAATAATGAATGCGGGGGTATCACCCCCGCTCATTATATTATACTTGTGAATATCCGAATTTACGATTCATCCATGTGTTTGCACCAGCCATGATTGAATCACCAATATTGTCAAATGTATGTCGTAATGCGGACGATGTTAATGCGAGTTTCGTTACTAAACGAACTGCGGGATTTACACGATATTTATCACAACCACACATCTGTGCGATATAATCAAACATTGTATTGTTATTCAAGAATGTTGATATTTCGTTCATCGGTGATGTCATTAATACGTGTTGCAAATCTGTAACTGTAATTTGTACATCTATTGCTAACGGATAACCATTGATGGAAACATCTGTTTGTCCGGGGTTCTTTGTTACTGATAATGATGTGATCATTCCTAAACGGGTTCCCCATAATCCAGGAACGTTTGCTTGAATGATTGGTGGAAATGCGTATGCAGCCGCGTTGTTTTTTGATAAACGTGGTAATGCCATACCCATTAAATAGAATAATGGAACCAATACATTTACTAAATATGAATACGGGTCTCCCGATGGTGATACCAAATGTGTTGTAAATGATACAGTTTGTTGTGATGTTGATGATTGGAATATCTGTGGATATATAGTATGATCACCAGTAAATGATTTCGTAAAACCACCGACGATTGCTGCAGTAAAACGTCCAATACCACCACCGAGTGTACTCATTACCGCTTCAGCAGCATTTGTTCCTTTCTGTGCGAGATTGATAATAATATCATCTGCTTTAGTGGTAGAAGCATTTGTAAGAAATGCGATTTCATTACCGAATGATTGACCTTGATTCATGATACCAAATAATTGTGAATCACCAACATTGTTTGTATATGTTTCATTGAATGAATTTGGGTCTACCATTAATGATACATATTGAGATGTATCTCCTTCGATGTTGTCTCGTTGAGTAACTGCCCCTAATCCATCAGTTGGTGTAATGTAACGATAATTACTCCAAACATCATCGCCTTTATCAGAAACATTTGCATTCATTCCGATTGGGAATAATTGTTCACCGATTCTAACTGGTGCTTTCTGTAATCCGAGCATTATTACTGCAGTATTAATCATCATCTTAACATTGTTGATGTATGTGTACCAATCCGCTTCGAAAGTGTAGAATGGTTGTTGAACTGATAATGATGTCAATAATGATGCTGTTATACCAGCCGCTCCACCAAGTATGGAATCACCAATCGAATCTATCATCTGACGTGTTTCACCGGTTATGTTTGCAACTTCAACATCTGCATCAACGCCTTCTAATCCTAACTCGGATGCTTTGGCCATTGTGAAATCATCACCATCATCACCAATTTCAATACTGAAAGCATCAAACGCTGCTTCTTGATTAACAACCTTTTCCATTACTGTGGTTTCTGATAAACCCGGAACAGATGTATCATCTTTACCATAAATATCATATGTATTTAATGCTTTCAGATAATTCTTTGTTTGGTTGAGTATTCCCCATAAAGAACCGACACCACCGGTGAATCGTGCACGTCCAACGAAGAAATTGCATATTGGTGCATCTTGTAATATTTTTTGTAAATAATAATCACCGACTGGACCATAGTGTGAATCGTCATATGCTGATAATAATCTCATATCACACATATTGGTTAATTGCGGTGGTGCACCGAATAAACGTGGTGAATATAATTTCAATAATGGATTTGATTGTGTTGGTGCGGATGACGATGATGAATATGATTGTTGTATACCCGCAGTTGGTATATAATAATTATTTGATGTATTTCCGGTGATTTGATCTGTTAATAATTGCTGTGCTTCATTGGAAACTTCTTCTTGTGTTTTTGTTGCAGTTTGACCTTCTTCGTATTTACCAACGGCATTCCGATACGTCTTATACAGTAAAGTCGTATCATCATTACTACCGATGATTCTGGCATATGCAGCTGGATTAGAAGTTTTCAAATCATCCAATGATCGAAGTGTAACCATGGTTTCTGAATCGCCTAATCGGTCAATTAAATCATTGATTGGTTTGTTTTGTAATGCACCTTCGTAACCTTGACCTTCGACTAATTGTGAACGTAAATCTTCACTCATTAAATCGATGATGGTTTGTGCTCTATCAGGTTGATCTGCTTCAATTGCTGCATCTATTAAGTCTGTACCGGTTTCGGTTAATCCCATATTAAACAACATTTCACGTCGTTCTTCGGGTGTCGGATTATCATATAATGACATAAACATTCTCCTTTCAAGTTGAGATTACTTTTGGGTTGACCAAACATATTTGTATTTCATATTTATATCATTAAAATGTAACAGTCAGGTACTGTTCATTATTTCAGAAAGGAAGCGTGTTTATGAGTAAAATCCAAACATTTAAAGACGATGAAATGTACATCAAAACTTCTGATATTGATGCAATTCAACGTCGTCCATCAATGTACATCAGCCAGGTTGGTCTTGGAGGTGCAGGTCAAATATGTCGAGAGTTGATTGATAATTCTCGTGATGAGTGTATCAAAAAAGATTCTCCCGGTGATGAGATATACATTGAAATCGATGACAAACATCTATTTGTCAAAGATAATGGTCGTGGTATCGCAACTGATTTATTACAGAAAGTATATGAAACCAATCAGGCTGGTTCGAGTATGTTAAGAGCTGGTGGTGAAACTGTTGGTGAAAATGGTTCTGGTACCGCATTGGCAACTGCACTCAGTGGAACATTGATTGTCACAACCACCAGACCACAAGAAAAGAAAAAGCTCACACTCGAATATCACGATGGTAAATTAGCCGATAAGAAATTAGAAAAATATACCGGCAATGAACATGGACTCAGTAACTATTTCGAACCATCTAAGTTTTATCTGGGAACAAACAAAATTCCTGTTGATGATTTAGCAGAATGGATTCGTGATTTTGATTATACTATTAACAATGAATACAAAATCATTTATAAGATAAGAAACAAAGAATACAAAGTTGAACATAAACCGTTAAAGAAATATATCCAATTACACTGCACGGACGCAAATGCATTCTCAACATTCCCAATGGAATTCAGTTGTAAAGGAAAACTTGATGAAGATTTTCAGGGTAAAACATATCATCGTACATTTAATGTTGATGCTGTGTTGGTTTATGCACATCCGGAATATACCGATGATTTGATATGTCAATCATGGATGAATAAAATAAATACAATTCAACACGGTTCACATCTGAGTGGTGTACTCAAAGGATATCAAATGTTTATAACCGAAAAATGTATCAAACGCAATAAGAAGTTAGAAGATGAAGATCTCCGTAAAGATATTATCAATCATCTTCATATTGTTGTAAACGCCCGTTGTAATCTCGCACATATGTTCTCTGGTCAGACCAAGTACAATTGTATTTCTCCAGATTTGGAAAAAGCAATCATTGATGCTACATATGAATCATTGAATAAGAATGTTACAAAAGAAATCGTTGATCAGTTTGTTGATATGGTTATCGGTAATCATCGTGCACGTGTTGCGGGTGAACAATCCAGAAATATCAATAAAGCCGTCAAGGATGATAAAAAATGGGTTCAACCAAAATGTTTCATTCCGTGTTCAAATGTCAAGTGTGAATTTCCACGTGAACTGTATATGGTTGAAGGTAATTCAGCAGGTGGTGGTTTACGTGCGGCACGAGATGCACGTTTTCAAGCAATATTCCAAGCTCGTGGTAAAACATTATCCGTTTGGAGCAAAGCGATAGAAGAAGTGTTAAAATCCCAAGTATGGAGAGATTTCATAAAATGTTTAGGTTGTGGTATTGGTCCAACATTCAACATGAAGAAACTCAAATATGATAAAATTATTATTGCAACTGATGCTGATATAGATGGTTTCCAAATCAGAGTATTAGATGTATCATTGTTTGTAATGTTTTATCCGGAAATCATCCAAGCTGGTAAATTGTATATTGCAGAACCACCACTGTATCGTCTTGAACAAGGTAAGAAACATTTCTATGTTGCAACTCAGAATGAATACATTGATGTATGTATCAAATCAATTGGTGATATTAAGATTGAATTCCCCGAAAGACCAAAACATCAAATCACCGCAACAACATTTGTTCATCTTACATTCAATTATTTATCGGATCTCAGAGATGCAAGTATCACTAGAAATGTCAATCCTCAGTTCTTAGAATACATTGCATGGGGAATTGCAAATAATGGAGGTGACATCAATAAGTTTATCAAGAACATAACCAAGTGGCAGAAACAACTCGCAGATGTATATCCTGAGTTAGGTTATGATGATAAAACCCATCAGATTACAAATGTAATTGATTACCATGATCAACTGGTTGTATTAGATGAATATTTGGTTGAATCAATCAAATCCATAATTGATACAATAATGATTTATGGTGTAATGATTACATATACATCGAAGAAACTCGGTACATCGGTAACAAATACGTTGTCAAATTTCTATGCTGATATGGAGAAATATTATCCGACAATCAAGAACCGTTACAAAGGTTTAGGTTCGTCGCCAGCAATTATATCCAAAGAAGTTATCATGGATCCGAAGACACGTAGAATTATTCGTCTTACGATGAATGATGCATTAATTATGCAACAGATGGGTGTTTTGTTGGCAAAGGATAAAGATTCTTTGTTAGCACGTAAAGATCTCATCAGTAGTTTCCACTTTACAAAGAATGACATAGATAATTAAAGAAGGGATGGATTAGTATGTTCAATTATAATATCGATACCGAGGTTAATGAATCAGAGTTCGATGACCTCAGAGAGATGGATGAAATAACCGACGTCGATCAGTTATTGGAGTTAATTGGTGTGCCTGTGATTATCAACAGGCACATTTCCGACATTGAAACATTCATGAGAAGAGTTGTGGATATTGCAGTAATGTGTTGGAGTAATGATGATGGAAATGGCGATACACTTGAGCATACTAGAATCAATTTTAAAGTATCCGCTGAAAGTGTTGTTACATATTCATTACCATTGAACGCATTCATGTTCTTTCTCATATTCATCAATCCGATAATCAAATACGTTGAAGACATCAAGATTGAAGATTTCATATTTGAACCACCATTGATTGAGAAAGAAACGATTGCGATTATCAATCGTATCATGAGAGTATTACAACAGTTCATGCATCCAATGTCTGAGATATACGAAGTAATCGCAAATGTTCTGTTATATATGTCTGAGCTTAACAGAATATTTGGTCAAGCATGTATCCAAATATTTACGACTGAAAATCTGTTTCTTGACCATTACAGAGAATCTGCAATCATTCGTGATATCAATAATACTGTATATCCACGTAACATGCAGACTGCAGATATTGTTGAAGAAAACAGTAAACGTTTCATATTGTTACGTGATGAAATGATTAAACGTGGAAATCCGTTATTCATAGATGATCGTTTCACACGTATACTCAAACAGAAACAGATTGAAGAATTGTTCATTCATTTCGGTCAGATACCAGATGGACGTAATATTGTCAATGTTCAAATGAATGGTAATGGATTCAACGATGGATACAAGGATCCGGAAGTAATTTATGCGGCAGCAATTGCAGCACGTGTTCCGGATTTGATGAATGCTGACTATATGGGCGTGGTTGGATACTTTGCACGAAACTTGTGGATTCTCACATACGGAACAATATCCAAGAAAGTAAACGATTGTGGTTCAAAGAATCCGATTCCAATTGTGATTGATGAATCCGCACTCAAGATGTTCGATGGACGTTATTATTATAAAAATAAACACGATGGAATTCGTCGTGTGTTCCATAAAACAGATACGCATCTTTTAGGTCAACAGCTCTGGTTCCGTTCACCATGTACATGTAATCTGAACAATGATGTTTGTCATATATGTTATGGTAATGCAGCATTGCGTGTCAAAGATTTCAACGGTGGATTTGTATGTACAACACAATTCATGACAGGACCAATCAATCAGAATGTTTTATCAGCAAAACATTTATTGAAAGCAAATGCGGAACTCATTGTATTTACCAATAATCTGGATAAATATTTCGAAATGGATTCCTGTCAACTTTCCGTCAAAGAAGATGTTAAGAAGTTTGATATATTCATTCGTGAAGATTATATGGATGACATCACCGAGAAATTCGAAATGTTTATTGGTAAGAATATGGAACCAATCACCATTACAAATTACGCAAATATCAATATCAGCAAAACCGTATTATCCAAAGCAAAGATTATATCAATCGACGATGTTAATTATTATCGTATCAATTCATCAAAGGTTGAAGATGATCTGTGTACACTGACTCCAATCAATAAAATGATGACAGAGAAATACCTGAAGATGATGCATCTGTTAGATAATAACATTGTTAAATATGATAATGTATCTGACGTTGTTACAGAGCTTTATCATTTACTTGATGGAACAATACCGTTATTATCAACACATGGAGAAATCATCATTGGTTGTTTACTCCGTAATCATGAGAATCCAATGCGTCGTCCGAATTGGTTGAATTATGATGAACCGTATCAGATGGTACGTGTTAAAACCGCATTGTCGAATACGGATTCATTCACAGAAGCAGTTGCATCTGAACAAACAAATCATCATCTTCGTCATGCTGTATTCGATCGTCGTAATACAATCAATAAAATCGGTGCACGCTCATTCATTGACTTCTTATTCGGTTATACCAGAAAAGATATGACAGAAAAAGAACTTGCAGAAACAATGAAAAGCAACGGTTGGATATTATAAGGAGGGATGATTATGTATACACCAAAGAATTATCCTTCCGGTAGATTATCCGGAATGGTTAAACCAAAATATCTCATCATCAAAAGTTTACTTGGTGAAGATTATGATACATCACATGGAGTTGATATCTATATTGATCTCAACACATTCATTACCGCAATGATTTCATCAAGAAATTATTTGTCAGCATTACCGTTTAACGAAGACGCTCAAGCAGATATAGTTGCATCATTCATTCATATTGCATTGCATTGGAAGAACTTTTCTCGTCAATGGGATGATGCAAAGATATTCTTGATAATGAATGATTATGAGAATCCGTTATGTTGTGAACAGAAATCATTGAAATCATACTTACATCCATACAAGGATAAAATCAATTCCAGTATGTATGATAATTTTCGTTACTATCTCACAGAAGCGGTTAATATCACACAAAAAGTATTTCAGTTCATTCCGAATATGTATCTGATTAAATGTAAAGATTTCGATTCATTAGTATTTCCAACGGTACTCAAAGGATATGAATTGAATAACAGAAAACGTATAATCGTTACTGGTAATAATCTCTTTACAGGATATATGTTTGAACCGAACTGTCGTGTGATATATTCCAAATGTCGTCATACTGGAATATCACAAGTATACGATCCAATCATGATTGCCAAAAGCATATCAAAGATTGATGACGATGCAATCGATATATTCATCAAGAATAAAGTATTCTATAATATGTTGAATATAATTGTCGGTGACTTCGATCGTGGTATCCTTGGAATGACTGGATTGGGTATTACCAGAATCGCAACTGAGATTGCACGTAATTACGAAAAAGGTATTATACCGAATGATCCTAAAAGTATTGAATCATTGTTGAGTGTGGTTGATGCTAATTATCATTCGTATATAAAACAATCATATCCATTGGTGGATTTAAAAACACATGGAAACATGGTTAAACAATCATCAATTGAAACAATCAAATCCGAACAGATGATTGATAATATCGACATCGATGGTTTGAGAGAATTCTCAATCGATGGTGTAAACTTACTTGAACTGATATAATGATAATACCCCGGGAAATCCCGGGGTATTCTTTTTTCTAGAAAATGGAAATTCCATATATATATTATTAATATGAAGAAAGAGTAAATAATATACTCAATCTTCAGTCAAATTAATCAAAACTTTTAACTGGGGTAACTGGTCTAGTCAACTAACCTGCAACAAATTATGTATGCAGGTCCAGGAGGTAAACTTATGGCAACCAATGAAATCATCAATAATATTCTAGACAGACATGCTTGGCATGTTGGAGAAGAACATAAGTATTTCTTAGGTAACGATATCGTCTATGATTATTGGGAGGGTGATTATGAGATCCTCCCGAAGGATGATGAACCCTCTATCATTGGAATAGGGGTATCAATCTGGGATGAAGATCATGAGACTAATTTTTACGTAATTATCACAGATGATGGTTCGCTGTATTATTACAGTGGAACAATCCGTCAAAAAGAACACATTCGTGATATTATAGTCAATAAAAAATCATCATCTTACACAAAGATTTGTGTTCATGAGTACGCCGACGAAATCGGTTGGTCTCTTAAAGATATAATTGATTTCGCGGCACTTAGATGCCAGCTGTTCGAATAAAACACCCATCTCAACGCGGGTGTATAATAATAGCGTAATGTCCAAAAAGTGACCAAACGAATAAAAGAAGCCCCCATAATGGGAGCTTCTTTTTTCTTGTTTAGAAATCGAAATCATCTCCACCACCGGTACGGGAAATCCCGGGGTATTCTTTTTTGCTATAATATTAATATTCTACATATATATTATTAATATGAAGAAAGAATAAAATATATTCGATCTTCAATCAAATCAATTCTTTTCAGGGCGTAAGTAGCCTAGTCAGCTAGCCTGCAAATTATGTATGCAGGTCCCAGAGGTACATTTATGAGAAGACATAGTGTAAGAGCCGATGAGGCAATAGTTAGAATGTTTCATCCAGAAAACCTTTTAAAGGTGTCATACCATGGTGACAGCATCCCTCACCTTTGTATAGAAGTCAACGCTGATTATGAGCGCTGTCTCACAATAGCAAAGTTGTGGGACACATTCCACCTGGTGCGTGTAATGCGCACTAACACGGGGCGTGACATTGTAGAGGAGTCCCGCCCTGTAACATCAGGTATAAAGCCGAGCAGCCTGTATCTCTCGGGTTATGCGTTAGAAAATTATGACTCGATGATAGAGATAATGGATGGAATAAACCATCCGGAGTCACATCCCGAAATCAACCTCTTCTTTGACGAGGTCGAGGCATACATCAGAGAGAACGAAGAATGATTTAATGCTCCCCATTACGGGGAGCATTTTTCTTGTTTAGAAATCGAAATCATCTCCACCACCGGTAGATGCACCGTCAGATGTATTGGTTGTATCAGAGCCAGTATCATCTGATGTGGTGGATGTTGTGGTCATTGGTTTTGTTGGTTCATTCGATGTTGATGGTTTGTTAGAAGATTTCTTTTTTCTATCCTTAGCTTCTTCAGCAGCACGTGAATCGTAATGATCAATCTGTGCTTTCAGATTATTCATCTTGATATTATACTTCTCGATGTTCTTCTTGTACTTAGATTCGATCTTACGTTTACGGTCACTTTCAGGTATTCTCAGATAGTCAGCGTATGCTTCTTTAGTTGCTTCATATAATGAAGCAATTTCTTCATACTTCTCAATCTTTCTATCATACGAACGCATCAGTATTGCATTGAAGAATGATATCGGATTGATTTCTTTTGCACTTCTGAATATCTTTGGAATTACTCCTAAAGCTTTAACTGCAATTCCAGCCACTGCATCAATTGCTGTATTGACACCTTCTTCGAAATACTCACTGAGATCTTCGTGGAATGTTGCATATTCAGTATATGTTGCACGAATGTATTCATCGATCTTCTTATCCAGATCATCGTTAAATGTTCTGATAAACCAACTCATATCATTCTTTCTGGAAATCTTATCTGGTTTATATACCAGACCTTTTTCAGTTGCTTCTGTTGATGCATAAATACGTGCAAGCTCACCAACCAGTACACGATATGCAACAGTAAACAATGCTGTGAATAAACTGTTACGTTCATCAGGTTTATTCAAATATGCAAGTACCATCTGAGGGAAGATTGGACGATGCAATGTGAGGAACATCGTTTTGATATCCTTTGCATCTGTCGCAGGATACTTTTTCAATGTTGATAAATCTGCAATCTGTTTATCAATGAATTTGTACATCGGAACTTTTCTGATGTCACCTTTACATTTGAATTCATCACTACTTTTATTAGAATATATCTCACCTAATACTTTCATGATATTCTGCATATCATCTAACTCTTGAGCAGATGGTTTGCGTTTAAAAATACTCATACCCATTTTACACTCCTTTCATCAACCGAGTAACTTAAAGATGTCACGTGTCTTAGAACCAGCAGTTGACAATTCAGCAAGCTGTTTATTGACGGATGCAAGTGAATGAACCTCATAATCATCATGGTTATCCGGAAGGAGAATCTTAATGGATTCAGCATCAGTATCGATTACAACCATGGAGATGAGGAAGAGTTCCTTGCAGAGTTTAGCAGCAGTACGACCATTCAACAGATCGATTCCAGTCTTTGCCTTGACATTAATAACATCGCCAGCAGAAATTATGAGTGATGCGTTTGGAATTACACCAAAATCGAAATCATCTTCGATCTGTGATTTAACAACACTCCATGTGATGTTCTTACCTTTGATTGCTGCCTTTGTGGGAGCATCTCCAGTCATATGTGCGAGCTCGTACAAACGACGATACCATTTACGTTTAGGATCACGTGAATCAACTGCGGTTTGTTTCTTCTGTTTAACCTTGAATACAATATCACGGAAGAACTTAAGCTCACCTGCACGCCACTTGGCTTTACGTGCAATCTTATTCATTTCCTTAAGAGGATATTCTGCAACATCCGGAAGTATATCAGCATCAATAACACGATTGAATGTTTTAACGCCGATTACATAATTGACTGGTTTTGAAAGCGTTCCGTCCTGAGCTTTAACATGATATGAAACATTCATCATGAGTGGTTTCATTGTATTGAGTTTCTTAAGTTTGGATTCATCAAGAATCTCAGGTGCTTTAGGAGCATACTTCCATTTACGCTCCTTCTCTGCTTCTTTTAAATCTTCGGCACGTTCTTTCTCGCGTTGTTTATCAAGATGACGTTCACGAACCTGAGTATGCTGGAACTTCTTACGTTCTAATTCATCACGTTTTGCTTGTGCCTTTTCATCACGTTCGTCTTTATATTGCTGATAACCAAATTTCGCAAGAGCCAGATTATACTCACGATTACTGTCATCGATTTGTTTCTGAAGTTTTCTAAGCTTTTCGATTTCGTCTCCTCGTTTTTTCGCATCGTTGAGTTCGTTTTCTGCTTCTTTTATAGTAGCCTTATATTCATCCAGTGCTTTCTTTTCGACACTACGTTTCTCAGCTTCTTCAGCACGTTTGTCAGCTTCAACCGCGTGTTTCATTGCACCTTCAGCTCGTTTATACTGTCTAGTACTTTCTTTTTTAAAGTACGCTGTTGTATCATTAGCATCTTTCAGTTCATCATTAAGATCTTTGATATGTTCTCCAGCCTTTTTAAGTTTTTCGGTAAGTCTTTCAATTTCATAATCTTTAGCATCTTGAGCGTCTTCTTGGAAGTAATGATCAAACTCAGACAATGGTTGTTTGTTGTATTGTTCAACAATCACACGACCATCAGCATCTTCGATACTCATAATACTGAATTCCAATGAGTCACCATTTTCCATAACGATTTCATTATGTACAGCATCATGAGCATAATCCATATCAGTATATTCAACATATCTGTTGGTATCTGATTGATATGCAGCAAATGGTGTTCTGTTCTTAACCAATGATTCATCAACAATTGGATTCAAACTTAATGCACTCTGAAGATATGATGCATATACTTGTTCGAGTAACGATGAAGTTGCAGTTGCATAATCCAACTGAACAGATGATGAAATAAATACAGGGAATTCAAACAGATTTCCCTTGGCTGCGGCTATGATTGATTTACTATGAGCACGATATGGCTCTGATGCACCATAGACTTTTTTACCAGTTTCTAAAGCACGACCATATTCACGCATACCAGTATCGTACGCTTTAGCGGCGGTATCTTTAATAGCCATTAAAATCACTCCTTTAAAATAATAAAATGTTAATGGGGAGAATTACTCCCCATTATTCAAGACGCATCACTTTTAATAATGCTTTAGGTACTTTATCCATGTATTCGATAGTAACTTCATAACGTGGTCGATTAGAATAATATTTGTTTGTATGTGATTCTACAATCAATCTATCATCTTCAAGTATTCCCTGTTTACCACGTTTTTCATTATGAGTCATCATATCGAATACAGCTTTGTCGAAGTTATCGACATCACCGATGTTTCCCCACGGTCTTATATACCCGTGTTCTGCCAAAAACTTCTGACTCTTTGTCATACTATTTGGAATTGGCATATAAATGTCAACTTTGATTTTACACGGAGTCGTTATATATAAACCATTTAATTTTGGACACACGACATCATTGAAGAATTTTGCATTCTTTGCAGCTCCAGGTACATATACACGATATCCAGATAAACGTGGACGATGTGATGGTACTGGAACTGTTGGTATTATAAATGATACCTTTTTCCATTTGATCTTTTTATATACAGCAAGAAAACTGAGAACCGTATTCTTGACTGTTGTAGAAAGATTATCAAGCTCTGTAATGATACTCATATATTACACACCATTAGTTTGCATATATACGGTAATAAATGAGTATCTCCCAGTCCGATTGGATTGGTAATGCATTAAATGTGTAATATGTTATGAGCTTTATACGTTGAGCTTCATCAGTGATTTCACCTTCAGAAATAGAATATGCAGCAGTATCAGCGTATTCTTTGAACTTGTCTGTTGCATAAACAAATTGATCCAGATGATATAAATCATTGACTTCAATGTTTGTGGATAAACGGAGATGATCTTTAATGGTGTTGAAATCAATTGTTTCGCCTTCACCGGTATCAATGATAGTGTTCATATCTGTCATGAATGCATCGATATGAGTTTCGGTAATTGTTTCCCCGAGTGTAGCAGATAATACTTCATTGATTTCAAACGCAATCTGTTGAATCTTTGCAACCAATTCAGCATCATATTCAGTGTTACCAAATATGAGTTTTATGATCTTCTGTACATGAGTATCGTATAATCTTTCAACGACACTAATAGCACCCGGTATAGCATCATATGCAACCAAACCAAGTTCATTGATTTGTGCAGTACCAGTATTTCCATCGTGATTGAAATATGCAATACAATCGTTTTCATCTAATGATAAATGACACTCTGCATATGATTCAATACGATTTGTTTTGCCCTGACCATTTGGTGCACCCGGTCCGAGGTCATCTTGTGTAACGGGATCAACATAATCCCAACGTTCACCATCTTTCCACCATGAATGGTATATATGTGGTGTATCATCAAACTTCTTAATGTAGTATGCTTTTACATTATTATTTGATGAAGATGAGGGACGATGAATACCGAGATATTTATTTGCTTCAGTTGGTGATAATGCAGTAAGATCAGTTGTTTCTCTGAATGGAATTGCATTTCTTAAACGTGTAAATGCATAATTGGTATTCTTTGCGGTGATTGCATCTTCTGCAGAACCACCATTACCAATCATAAATCCCTGAATGAAATGAGTTGCTGAAATATTAGTATCCATTTCAGTATAATCATCAGGATTGATTCCGATGCGCATTTGATCGTCATTGTTGAGATCCGGTATAATGATTGTTGAATCCTTACCCATATCTTCTGCATCAGTACCGGGACCATGGTATGAGTCCAGGTATAAACCGAACATCTTCATCAGTACCCACTGGTATCCAGAAATGGATATGACATTGGTACTCTTTTCATGGAACACCTTTTCTCCGGTAATTTTGTTTCTGCGATATATACTGATTTCTCCAACCAATCCATGGGTATCACCAACATTGATTGAATCTTCGAATAATATCGCTCTATCATTCTTATTCATTAAATAACCTCCTTAATCGATGATTTGTCCATCTATATGGTACCAACCCGTCCATGAGTTGTTCTTTTTATATCGTATATAAACAATACCCAATTTTTCAAATGAGTATAATTTCTGAATGGCATAACCGGAATCAGATATAACGGGTTTCTGTTCAACACGGAATATACCTAAACCGGTAGTAGGACGATGTTCAATTGAATCGGTTGTATCTGCATCAGCATAATAATTTCCGGTAGTCAGATTGTTTAAATCGAAACCATTCTTCAGTTTCTTAATATCGTAATCTGCTTCGAGTGTAAGCTTACCATCTTTATCAAATGTCAATCCAGCACCGACATTAACACCGATACCACCTTGCTGAGAAACTGATACATTACCATTGGCATCCGCGCTAATGGCTTTGATGTTGTATGTGTTTGTCAAACCACGTGATGTATCGATTGGTGCAATCAGTTTACCATCGGGATCAAACATCAATCCATCGTCTTTAAGAGCAACCAAACGTGAACGATATTCAGTATGGATTTCATCAGTATCACCGGATGGAACATAACCAATGTCATTTGCACGGATTCTTATGATTAATGAATTCGGACCACCTGTATCATTTTCTGAATTCCATGTCACATTACCAGCAATTGATAATCCCAAACCATATTTGGTATTTATATATGCTGAAAGTGGTATATTTTTATCAAGTGCAGATTTGTTCTGTAATAAGTTAACAACTGGATGCTGGTTACTCATCATATCAGTTTCATGATATATCGTTGGATTTATGCTCAACGACAACTTCTTTTCATCACCGATAAAATCAAACGAATGATCAGCAAGTATATGAAGTTGTTTCTTAATATCTTCACCTTCACCACGGCGTTCTACAACTAATCCTTGACCAGCACGTACTTCCAAACGTTTGTCTGAATTAATACCGATTGATTCATTATCATAACGAACACATACTTTACCAGATAAATCGAATGGATGATCACTGTAAGTATCCCATGTTTCAGGTGTCACATATTCACCACGAATCTCCAAACCATCACCGACATTCACCATCAATCCACCAGATAATGCATATGATTCAAGTTGCTCGTCTGTTATTGGTAATGGGTCAGTATTAATATACGGATCTTCGTTTTTACCGAACATTGATTTTTCCAATTTATCATGTGCACCAATAACACGTAATCCAGACATATTAAACATGTATAACGGATTAGTGTATACACTTTCTTCAGTCTCACTACCACGACCAAGTGCTTTGGGTTTAACGACTTTGAATAAATTGACGCCGATATATGAAGGCGGTTCTTTTTCGTATGTCGGATATGTGTATGGTATTGATGCAGACCAGTTTACTGCATACTTCGAACCATATTTGGTTACACCATCAGAAGACTCTTGTACGCATATATCATGCGGAATCAAACACAGCGACAAGTCAGTCATTATTGTAATACCACCAACTGAAGCTTGATCGTTTGGCATTACATCAACCGGACCACCTGGGAGCACAGCCATACGTTTCATACGGTTTGGTTCAACCAAACTATTTCCAGCATATGGAACAACTCTTGCGGATTTACCATCGTGACGATATTCGCCCCAGTTTTCCGCAATTGCAATACCGGAAATATCCAATGTTCGATTCCACAAACCATTTGCATTTACGTGACCTTTACGTGTTTTAACTTCTATTACGTCACTGAACTGGTCTTCATGAAATTCCTTGTCGTATATTTTATACTGTAAGCTATTACCTACCAATGGACGTAATGAATAGAAATCAACTGTATATCCAGTTGTCGGTGATAATCTATCAGGTGCAGATGTTACTTTACCAATACACATACCACGCATCATCAGTTCATACGATGTTCCAGGTGGAATCTGATATTTGGCTTTAATCCAACAATCATTGCTTTCTATAAAGACTGAATATCCTGATGCGGTAGATGTATTTCTGATACTGATATAACTATCACCGGTATCAGTTGGATCAACTGGTGCTGGATACCCTGCATTTTCATCGTATGGATTCATATAACGAATGATCGGTTTTGTTTCGTATATACCACCACCCGGTCCAATATCAGGCATATCATCGATAGTAATTGGTTCACAGTATAACAGATTAACTGATGCAACTGGTCCTTCAAATGCACCATCTTTGATTCCGGTTACAACAAACTTTGCTTTCAAAAATGGTTTATCAACGTCAACAATATCACCGACACGATAACCATCACCAGATTTATTATAATTGAATTGTTTATCATCCGGATTGGTTTTAACCAACTCCACATAATTCTTTTCAGCATTCAATGTATACAGCGGACCATCCTGAATACGGTAATCTTTGAAGTTACATACAACAGTATCATTCTTATGCAGTGATAAATCTTTAAGATAAAAATTACCACCGATTGGTGGTGATAGACGTCTACCATTGATCTGAATATTACATTGTGGATATTCTATTTGAGTACCAGGTTCTGTACTTGTTGTAGATAACATACCACCTAAGAAAATATATGTACCCGGATGCTGAGTGTCTTCAGTATAATTTCCGTAAATTCCATCATAGAAATGCAACTTACCGGAAATCATCGTATCATCAATCTTCAGACCTTTTTCACTGGCAGTACCTTCGTGATTAACATACAATGCACGTTCACTGGATGAAATATTAACACGCAATTCACCGGCTTTCATTTCCGGATGTGTTGTATCAGAAACCACATTTTTGTATATCAGAGAATCATCAGTCAAACCGATACCATTGATTGGTTTTGTATTGGCAACAAGAACATTTGTAAGTGGATCAAGAACAATACAACCAATATATGGACGTGTATCATCAGTGTCATTCCAATGTTCAACATAAAATGGAGCAAACAAATCATCCAAATTATGCTGATTCAAGCATTCATTTAAATCACTTTCAGTATCAAATAATTTAAGTTTCTTAAAACCGAATTGTTTTGTGAGTTCATCGATTACCCAACTTTTTATATCATTGAATGATATGTTGTCAACATTCTCAAGACCAACATCGGATGAATCTAAAACAACAACACCAGTTCTACCATTAACGGAGTTCACAACACGAGCAAGTTTATTGTTTATTGCCGCCCATATACGTTCAAGTGTTTCATTTAATGCTGTACCTGATTGGTCATCGTTCACAGATTTTGTGTTCGTACTAGGATAAATATCTTCAGAAACAACGTCATCACCAACAATGGTTTCTCTCGAAAGCTGCACTTTGTCATCCATTAAAATCACTCCTTTATATAGTTATATACCGGGTGTAAACGCTGTGGTAATGTACGTTCGACCGCGGGTATTACCAGTTGGTTGACTGTATAATCTACCCGAAAGGACAGTGATTTCTATGGCAGAATCAGTTGTTTTAAACAATTATTCTGATGATTCTCAGATCAAATCGTTTATTAATAATAATCTGATGCCACGTGTATTCAAGAATATACCATTGAATGTTTTGAACATGGGTGAGTTTTCTATTATAAATGAATATTTGTCACAAGGAATGGAAAATCTTGCATTCACGTCATCATTTTATTTCAATGAAAGTTTTATAACCAAAGCCGTATTACCAGATTCAATATTTGCAGAAGCTGCATTATTCAATCTCGGTTATTCATTTGCAACTCCATCTGCATGTAATATGTTATTGGAATTGAATCTCGATGACATATATCGAAACGCAACATTGAATTCAGAAACCGGGTTATATGAATTCATACTGGATAAAGATACAATCATAAATCTGTTGGATAATGGTAATGAATATTCATTGGATTATGATATATTGATTCAATATCGAAATGTACAAACATCTGAAAGTACAGCTCCGATACCAGCATGGAATTGTCAATATACCAATATGGATGAATTGAATGTTATTGCAACGAATAAAGATCGTTATATAACATACCGAGTTACAACAAAATGGTTATGTTTATTCATCCAAGTAAATGAATATAAACGAACCAAGTATGTCGTTACAAATAACACAACCAGTGGTATTGCAACATCGGACAAATTGATTACATGTACAAATCACATTTGTGGATTTGATGTTAAATACGTTGATACTGATGGAACGTATCAATGGATTCCACATGATCACATATTACCAATACATTCAAATGTTACCGACAATGAACCATACATTCATTATGTAATGGACAACCCACAAACCATTCGTTTCATGTTCCAACTCGATGGACCGAAACGTTTTACACCAACAATGAATTCACGTTTCGAAATATATGTCTATACATGTCATGGAGAAGCAGCAAACTTCAAAGAATGGGATAATGAAGAATCGCAACCAAAGGTGATATCAAAGGTTAATAAATATCCAAACAATGCAAATGTTTTGAAAGCATGTTTCGTTCTTGCAGGTGGTAGTTTCGGTGGTACAAACATTGGTACAGTTGAAACCGTTCGTCGTGAAACTATTGAAGCATATAATACTGTACATGTATTATCGACTGATCATGATTTAGCTGAGTGGATGAAAACATTTTATTTCAAAAATGTATTGTATCCATATTTCTTCAAACGTCGTGATGATCCATGGGGTCGTATCTGGAGTGGTTATTTGGCACTCAAAGATGATGATGATTATGTTTACAGAACCAATACACTTCATGCGTATATTCCATACAATGTTTTGTATAGTAACAATGAGAATACTGTAACAAACAATGAAATCATTATACCACCCGGATGGACATGGGTTTATAATGATTACACTGAACGAATGACATTACATCCAATAACAAAAACCGCGTCTAATAAAGTTGAAACGGTTAAATCGTTGGATAGTTATCCGGATAAATTTGTATTTGCAAATCCATTTGGTATTCGTATTCAGAAAGAACCATTTGCTATGGGATATTTTAATCCTTGGGTAAATCAATTCTTAACAACTACGAATACTGGATTTAAGAATATAAATCCAACTGATGACACTGATCCGGTTGTATTATATCATGCGACTGCAGTTTATACTGAGATACAACGTTTGTACAAAGATGATTATTACCGTTTGACAACATTCATTTTACCATCAATTGATTATTGGGGTACACGTAATAATTCATTGGTTCCATATTTACGACGCAATGCAACTGAACCTGCATTCGTTACTCAGATATGGAATTATTTCCAACATCCATTGGATATGTATGCACCATCAATTCCAATGATTGCATTATCTGAAGATGAAGATGGTTATTTACCTTATGACAAAGAAAAGACATATTTCTGTGTTGAAACAAAGAATCAGATAGATGGTTCATCATGGAGTTTACAAAACATCTGGATTGATGATTACACGAGTATTGAACATAAACGTGTATATTTACCAATAAATGGTGAAATTACCAGATTGGTTGGTTCTGACGATATCTGGGGAACGAATGGTATCTGTAAAGATTACTCCGTATATTCAACGGGTATAACTGATATCAATATTTATCCTGTGACAATTGTTGATAAAGGCATTGAATTTGGTCGTGTACAAAATCAGAATTATTATCGTATGGGATTAGATGAATCTGCTGTTACTGGTAGAATCAGAAAGATCGTTGTTGACAATGCAACATTATCATCTGAAACTGCATATGGTGAAAATCGTTTGTATCGTATCGGTGATAAATACAACAACGTTTATCTCAATATACATTACGATGATGGGACCGTTGATGCTGTATTGATTTCAAATGCTGCTGTTGTTTATACACCATATAAGTGTGTGTATGATGAAGTATCTGGTATGTACGAAATCGATATGCAGAATGTATCCGGTGGCGAAGTAATTGTTTATGCAGAAATGAAACCTGCTGCTGACAGTGGATCTATTGAATATTACCGTGTACCTTTCTCGGTAATAGAAAAGAATACACCTCTCTTCAGCATAGAAAATAAACTGTTGCCAGTTGCTGATAATAATATGCGTGTTATTATATCTGCATCAATAAATGGCGCTGTTGTTGGATATACTGAAATGCAACCTGTATCTCGTGAGAATGATGGTAGCTATCGTTACGATGTTCAGATTTATCCATTAAATGAATTGGTTGATATCGATGATCGTATTGCTATTGCTTCTACCGATATCGGTGGTGGCTCATGGATATCTCTTAACCGTGGATCCGCAGTTACAGTAAATGCATCAGATCCAAAGTTCAAAATATCAATACTGGTACGCGCAGAAACACCGAACTATGAATCTGAAATTTATGGTAATTCAAAATATGATGGATTCCGTATTGTTGATGAATACACAATTGATTCATTTGAGTTGGTTCAAGAATTAAAAGAAATGCGATCGATTGTTGATTTCGGTGACAGCACCGTTCCATCAAAAGAACAGATGTCGAATTACAATAGTTTCATCGGTTTGTATAATCCATCATCTGAAGAAAATAATATCTATACATTATACAAATATGCATATGATCGTACTAATGGAATGCGTGATACATATCCATTACCGTATGATGAAGTGGTTGTGACCGCAACGAATATGCTTAATGAATTCGATGAATATCTGTTGGTATATCAAGAAATCATATCATCAATTGTTCCAACAAGTATGACAGAGATTGCAGATGTAATAAAATCAATCACTGAATCTAAATCGGAAACACTTGATGATGTTGATTGGGATAATGTAGCCGCAGTGCTTCAAGGTTATATCGGTAGAATAAATAATGCATTCTCAACTGTCAATGTCAACGGAGGAGTTAATATTCAATTGGTTCCATTTGTTGAAAGTAGTCTGATGGTTAATGATCGATTCGGTAATTTCGTTGAATCATTTGTAAATGTTCACAAGGTAATTGAACCCATCATTTTCAACAGATTAGATGGTAACCATTATCTTGATTGCAAACTGATTGCAACTTATGGACTTCCACATACATATTGTACAGATATTGAGAAGATGAAAAATCTTCCGAAGGATCAAACACACTTCTGGCCAAACTTAGCAATACAAATATCATTTGATGTAAAATTCAAGAATCCTGCATTAACCACAAATACAACTGATGAATTGAAGAACATTGTTAAATCATACTTCAATAAATTAACAACGCTTCATACATCAACTGACACTGTTAGCATGAATAACAATATTTACATTTCACGACTCATACACGAGATGGGTAATCATGATAATGTTGAATATTTGAAATTCAATGGATTCTATACAGATGAAGCTAAAGATCCAAATGGTGATTACATGGATGCAAATATCCAAGTCATCGTTCAGCGTTGGGATACTTTAGAAGATTTCCCGAAGTACAGTAGTAACGGAAAACAAATTTCCGAATTGGAAAACTTTGTTCCGGAAATGTTCGTACTTGATAATGATAGCATCATAATCAATAGCATATGAAATAGTAGGAGGGGCTAAAGCCCCTCCGATATATTAACTTCTTTGAATCTTAAATGTGAACGTATCTGTTGGTTGAACACGTTTTGGATTGTTGATTGTTTGTATTGTATTTGTTGTTCCAGTAATCTTATGAATTCTTGAACGTGCCAGTGGATTGAATCTCATCGTTGCACCAGATACAATTACATCATACTCTTTGTATACCGTATGATATATTCCATATTCACTGGAGAATGTAGTATTCGATGAATGTATATATTCATCAATATGATTATTATCATACAAATCACCAATATCCAATAAATATGATGTGAGTTCTGTTGCGGTTGTTAAACTGTTCAACGGATATTGACAACCGAGATCTGCATTATAAACATTATTGGATATCTCCAATCCAACAAATGAACCGTTCGTATTTGTCGAGAAACGTCCATGAGTTGTTAAATTGATAACATCCATTTCGTTTTCTAAATCTCTGAATACAGTCGGATTATTATCCAGCACCAAGATAAATGGTACACCTTTATCATACATCGGGTCTTGTGAAAATGTTGCTGGAATCGATGCTGGGAATATAAAGCATTCATCACATGACCGGAATGTTGTATCCCATATTCCAGATGGATGTGAATTGAATGGATGTATAGCTGATGTGGTTGATACCGGATCACCAATCTCCACAGATTCATCAGTTGTTATGTTATAATATATGATTGTATACTGGTTGTAGTTTTGATCATATACACGGATGTATACATGATTCTTCCAACCGGTAATTCCATTCATCAGATAATTTCCGTTGATTGTAAATGTTTTGGTTACAGTACTGGTCGACATATCATAAACGTTGAACTTAAGTGATGATAAATCAGATGAATCACGATAAACACATAATGTCGTTTTGTTCAATGCAATTCCCCACATGCCGGAAATAACCGATGTTTCTGAACCTGCATTTGCATACAAATCAACAATACCAATTTCTTGATCATTATTATGTACTGCAACAACATATCCTTCATCCGTGAATGAATGTAATGTTTCAGTATCATGTGTTTGATGCGTGAATGGAATCTGAACATCGACATATGTTGGAGAAACTGTTTTATCATTTGATATCGTGTATATACGATAACAACCAGCAGCATAGTTGTTGTTTGCAGTGTTTGAAGTATGTGCTTTATGTGCGATTACTAAACGATCACCATCATCCGTCAGTTTAAACATTCCAAGTGAATTGGTGTTCATTCCATCGTAAGTTCCACCAACATATCCAGCACAATTAATATTGTCATAATTCTGGATTGTATATGTTACAACATTTGAAGAATCATCTGGATAAATTATTTTATTAATACCAACCAAACAGTTGCATTTCGGATTTGGTATAAGTTCCATCTGATATTCTGATCTGGTATTAACAACTAATCCAGTCACATCAATTGTATATCCGGTGTTTACGTTGTCAAGTTGTAAACATGTGAAATCATAATTTGGAACCAATGATGTATTCGATGAACATATGTAGAAACGTTTATTTCTATAAGCAGATTCAACATTTGTTTTTGTCACTTCAACCCATGTTGTTGGATCCCAGTATGAATCAGTTGCCCATACATGTGCCGTTGATGTATTGAATGATAATATGTCATAATCACCAGCTTTACTGTTTGGATATATCCATACTTCAATCGGATCACTATTCAGAATCGTTTTGTAATAAACATTGTATATGAATGAATGGTCATATATGAATGATGAGTCCCCAAGGAAATCTTCATCAACCCATTGATGTGAATTATGGTTGTATACCTTTATATGTGATGCTGATAACTGATCGAGTTGTAAACGTGCACGATAATTTTTGTGCGTTTGTAATGTTGTATTGGCATTTGTACAATATGTCCATAATGCATCGGTGAACGTGTTATCATTGAAATTCGTCATTGCAGTAATTTCAATTGATTCCGGTGATGACATATGAATACTGTTATTGTGATCAATTATTGATACGACTGAACGATGTGAAGTACTTGAATCTTTGACCAAGAATTTTGATACCCATCCTTCTTCGTATAATTTTGGTGTCGTATATGACATAACACCAGTTACTGATCCTTCTACGGTATCAACAGTATTGAACATATTGACATCTGTAAGACCGTCGATTGAATGTGTATATCTGTCATATAAACGACACTGTCCTTTACTGGAACAACCGATGTTTGTTGCCAATGTTACAAGATACAGATAAGGACTGATGACAGTATAATTATCATTTGTCCATGCCGCGTTGACCATCGAACCAACATTCATAATGACGCCAGTGTATACGATAACCGTTGTTTTTTCGTTAATACGTTTCTGGAATGATGACACATTACCATATTCATCATAAATACGAGAATGAGTAACACCTTCTTTTGTACTCCAGCTTTCAGTAGTCTCCCAGACCAGCATTATTTCAGTAATGGTTTTATCTTCGCTAATACCGGGGATATCATAATCGAAATCTGCACGTAATGTGAATGCATGTGCGGATACGAGATTCGTTATATTGTCATATACAAGCGGTGATGTTTGATCAAGTGACATCTGATATCGTTTATCACACTTCGCTTCAGCAACTAATTCTTCAAGATCTGTATCCGCTGGATTGATTGGTGAAGTACCAGTTCCAATTCTGATTCTTGGAGCATGTGGATCAAACCATTCGAAACTTTTTGCGGTTGCAATAAATGATAAACCTTTGTTGGTTAACATATTAACACCGAACTTTTCTTCTGTTATATTACCATTTCTATCTTCTGATATTATATGATAAATATTATTGAAATGCGGAATATCATCATTGATATTTAATTTCGTTCGATATATGTCAATGAATTGTTTAACATTATCGGGAAGTCCATTCATAATATCAACACTCCTTTCATGTTATTGTGGCTTCGTTTGAACTGATGTTTGTTATTTGTAAAAATCCATCAATCTCGGAATTATGAGTTGTGATTATTGATGCTGCATTAATTGTATTATTCGTACATGTAAATGTACAATTATGAATCTCGAAATTATCATATACTATCGCAGTATCCCGAGTATATTCATAAATATTGATTGTATCATTCGCAATGGTTATTGATGGAGTTGGGATCTCGTATGGTCCATACACATCAACCGATCGTTTTGAATATGTTTCAATCGTTACGTTTCCATTGGTAATAACCATTGATGGATTCTGGATTTCATATGGTCCATATACATCAACATCAGTTTCAACATATGTTACAACATTTGCAGGTGTAGTTCCAATACCAACAATTGATATAGTATGATCAATGTAGAATGGAGTACGTCGTTGATTTGCAACATATACACCAGAAACCGGGATCAATTGGTGAATATCTCCCGGTTTGATTACGTGTTTATATACTTCTTTGGATTTGAATATATTTGCCATATAATCAACTCCTCATGTTAATTTGATTCTCCCGGTGGTTTACCGTAGAATGTTGGTGTATTTGAGAACGACAATGAGAACTCTTTATTCGTTAATGATTTCGTATGATTTAAAGCCATGATTGTACGTGTGGTTCCGGTTATTTTTATCGGCATGAAATTAATCAATGGACACATAATTGCATCCAGTATGAAATAATTGTTGTATATGAATCCACGCACATATGAGTCAACAGATTGAGTTGTATATGTGTTTGAACTCCAATCACCCGTATACATATATTGACCGATATCAATGAAACGATAGAACCATTCGTCACCAGCAGTATCGCGTTCAGTAACGGTCACCATACATAACGAATTGCCTATTTCAGCAATCTGTGTACCTGATAAATGATAATACTGTGAATCATACTGAGCATTCAATTTTGTATTATCAAGTATACGTATATTTGTAATATCGTCAATCGATACACATGCAACAGAATCATGATAACCAACACGACGGTTTCCGTATGTGATTAACATGTTTGATACACATTTATACAATGGACCATTACCATCAGCAGCGGTATCAATTGGAATAATAGTATTCGAACTCGTGAATGTTCCAGTACGAATATCACATATGAATGTTTGTGTTCCGGTTAATATGAATACATAATTAGTATGTGCCATTATATAATGAATCGTAGATGTTAATCCCGAAGGTAAATTGAATTCATTAACATTCGTTGATGTCGATGTATCATAGATGATTAATTTTGTTGAATCATCATTGATATACGCAACACGTGTTGTATGCCACATCAAACAACCAATTGTGACGTTGGTTAACGATGATACTGTTGGTGTTGTTGATGTAAATTTAACAACATCCAAACATTTATTATCACCGGATGAAATACATAATAAACCACTATCATTTGTTGAATATTGACGTTTGTCCGCAGATGCCGTAAGTGTTATTGTTGTTGGTATATTTAATGTACCATTTGACAATGTTGACATATCATACAGATATCCCGTAGTAGAATCAGTTGTCAATAACCATTTTCCGTACGTAAATGGATATCCATGAGTCGACAATGTTTCAACATGATTTCCGGTTATCGAAAATGCTTGAATAACGTCTACACCATTTCCACCGTATGAAATCGATACGTTATAATCAGAATTATCAATTGTAAAGAATCCAAGTCGATGTTGTAATGATGAATATGCCGATGGTGTATCTTGATATCCACTTGACGATGTATCAATCTTCAAATAGAATGTACCTTGACGAACCGGATCTAACGATATATTATTTGTATTTGATAACCAATAACGTTTCGTTTGTGCATTCGCCGGTATGCTTGCACGATTGGTTATTTGAATCCAATCATTGTTTGGAAGATTCAAACCATGCCAATATTTGTCAGTCGCATATAATGTTTGTACATTACCGCGAATCTGTAATATCGGATCTGCAGGATTGATATTCTGATAAACGTACAATGTTTCTTTACTGGAATTATTACTATAAACCAACGGTTTTGCATATGTTTTCGACATTGTAGTTTCATCGAATAAATGATTCGGTGAATTATTATAGAACAACGTATTATCCCAGTTTCCGTTTTTATAATTGAATGTGGTGACTGATGATACTGTCATCTGTGTAATTGGTATTTCGCGACCAATTGCGTCTGCAAATCCGTTTTGATCAAACGGATTATGTGAATGCCATATCGGTGATGTGAAAGATTCCGGTTCTGATAATTGTTGTGGTTGTATTATTAAGAATCCATCTGCTTCACAGCTGAAACCATCAACATATGTATTATCCGGATCCGATGATGATAATATAACCGGATTCATTATCAATGATTTCGTGATTGTTGAATTTACGATTGCTGAACGTGAACGTGAATAAATTTCACGATTTGTTTTGCCATTCATACCATTGTACGATTCACGTTTAAATGTTGATACTGTTGGGATATCCATACGGTTCATCATTATATATGCGGATGTTATAACGGAATAACTATTGTTAGCATATCCATTAAGGATCAAACTCTCTAAGAACGAGCAACACATATAAACTTCAATGGATAATTTTGTACCGGGTGATTTTGTAATGGTTGCTTTATCACCATGATTATCATATACGAATGAATGTGTCCATAATTCATCCCAATCATCACCAATACCATATTCGGTTATTGCAACATCGGAACTAACACCAGCGATGTTCTCTGCGAATTCACCAACCATGTATTTCATTATGGCGGTAATACGACCATTGTCACTTTGATCACCTTGAGCAAAATACAACGGATACGAATAATCGTATGGCTGGTTTTTATCTGTCGCCGCAAGACCGTTAAACAAAACGGCATTCATGATACGTGATGTTTTATCAAAAGAATTTGAACCTTCACCAACATACAGTTTCTTTGGAAATGATGGAGTTCCATCGACACCGAAGAATTGTTGGAAACCGTAATCAGTTAACAAATTCATTCCATACTTTTCATCAATACATATGCCATCGGATGTGTACGTTTTTGCAACGTACACATTTGACACATGGCCGGTTTTCATATTCATATTATCCATGAATCTAAAAACCTTTTCGATATCTGTCATACTAATCCTCCCTTCTGATTTCGGCTGAAATTAATTTCTTATAATCACGATTGATATGTACAGATTTAATTTCTTCAGCATATGTTTCAGCATCATATTGAAGATTTCCAACATGAATTGACATATATGATGAATTGAATCTGATGTATCTATAATCGTACACAAATGCTTGGGCTTGATAACTATTCATTGGGTATATTGAACGATTGTATTTATAACCCAGATTATATTTCGCTGACGATTGATAATTGGTTGTAAATAATTTGTAATATGGTAAGAAGAAGTATTGTTTGAATGGAGTACCTAATACAACCGGATTTCCGTCAGTATCAATATTATTGGCAATCGGTCTGAAATCATTCAATGTGAATTGTAATGGTAAACTTACAAATGATTTGTATGTATCATATACATCATTGGGTTTCAATTCACATATATAAAGATTCATCAAACCATTGCATGTTATGTACAAAATATTATTTGATACATATACCGACGTTGGTGTCGTTGATGATAATGGGATTACGAATGTTCCAAGTAATGTTAAATCTGTACTTGAATAAATTGCAACTGTATCAGAACCACCGGAAACTTCCGATACAACAAATATACGTTCATCGTCTGCACATACTACAGAATTCTTGCTGGAGAACGATGCACATGTGTCATCTGATAGATCAAATGAATAGAATGTATTTTTATCTAATCTTGCGATTATATAATTACCACTGTAAACGATTTCACCGAATACACCATTTGGTGATGAATATATCTGTCGAACTGTTTCTTGCAAACGTGTGTTATAGAAATTAATATGCTTATCAGTTAATGTATGATACAAGAATACTTCATCATTATACCAACATATACGTCCACCTGCGATTTGATCCTGTGTAATTATTTTCATTTTACCAACAAGATCAGTTTGATCGACAATGGAATTCAACGGAATTCTCCAGAAGAAACTTTTATTACGATACACGGTGATATATACGTCAGTATCATTAATTAAGAAATCTCCGACTTGGTTATATATGGATGATTCATAATTCATTTCCAATTCTGATAATGTTGTCTCGAATATAACAGTAATTGTTTTTGTTATTATATTGAAACTCGATAATCTGATATGGGTATCATTCATACTCATTAATGTATAAACAATACGATTACGTACCTTCGAATTTATATAACCAATCTTTGTGATTGTTGTTCCATCCAACATTGTTTGTGGAATGAAATCATTGTATTTAGTTGGTATTTTATTATATTCACCGACAGACATTAAATCCGTTGGTCGTTTATAAACCTTTTCATGTTCAATTGGTGGTTCACTGTGATCTGTACGTGTTGATGTGGTTGATATTGAATAAACCTGATATTCATGGTCAGGTTCATCATCCATAACAAATGTCATGTCGATACGTTGTTGAGATTCATATGGTTCTGATTTAACCGTATATTCGATATTAGAATCAAAGTTCTCTGTATCAATTGATATTTCATCAATATAATTGGATGTATTGATTAATGTTGTAACGTGTAATGTATTTGGAACGGTGACGTATGCAACACCGCTAATGTTGTCATCAGGGTCATTGAAGTATATGTCATAATTACCAACGAGACCATTTTCATTTTCGATTGTTGAAGTACCATACTCCATAATCGCAGAAAGTGTAATCGTTTCAACACCTGGAACCAATGTCCATAATTCATTTTCAGAATCATATGTTTTAATTCCTACAGTGTCTCTGATTAACAGCTTGCTGGTTGTCACACCATTAACCGTGATTGTTATCGAACCGAATTTATTGGTGTTACCACCCTGGATATTAACGGCATCTGTCATATGATATTTAGAATCTGGAATATAGCCAGTTGGTTTATACGATGATGCTGTTAATACATAACCAGAACCGCCACAACCGTAACGATCATCATCACCACCACTGTCAGGTTCGGTTCCACAGCCACCAAACCAGCCACCGCCACCGGAACCACCGTTGCCACCATTAACATTACCACCAGCACCGCCGTATCCAAAACCACCGTTGGTTTCAGGATATTCATTTGTCGGTGATGCAATCTGAGTACCTGGTCCAGCATTATATCCATATCCATATGTACGAGTATCTTCACCACCTTCGGTACCACCACCATGACCAGCATGAACGTCATTATCGTTGCCATTACAACCACCGCCACCACCAGCACCACCGGCGACAATTATACGTGATAACAACGAGTTTGTGGTATTGATGTATGTGTATTCGTATGTCGTTTTGTCTTCATCTGGTACAGCTGGTCCAGCAATAAAATCACGATTGTAAAATGTCCCAGCATAGAAAGTTTGTCGTAATATATCATACATTCCAAGCGCATCATCTGAATTACGTTTACATGGAACCAGATAACATTTGAATTCACTTGATTCATATACTTTGAATGAATACATCTTACCGATCATTGTCGCGCCATCATAATTGTTATTGTTATTCAAACCGAACAGACGCATTACCCTTTCGCCATCAACCTGGCCACCAGATGAATTTGTCCAGCCATCGATCAATTGACCATTATCATCATACCATGATGCAGAAGCACCATCAGTTATAATAGTAACATTTTGATCTCTCGGGAATGTAGAATCGTAATGATGATATTCATCACTATTACATCCATAACATGGATACCAATCCCATGCATATTGAGCAAAGAATACATGAGCGCGTACTCTTTGATCCGTACGCGCACCATATATACCAACGTATCCAACATTGTTACTTGTGGATGATACATAACAATGGCATTCAATTCTTGTGTCTGATTTATGAATGTAACCAATATCGATATATGGACCACCTTCGGATTCCAAGTATTCCAATTCAGTATATCCAGATGGAACAGACAGTACTTCAGTAACTGTTTCTGGTTTTAATAAACGAACATCAGTACCACCACCAGATGCAGTCGCTTGTGATTTATATGTGGTCGTGTCCGAACATGCACCACCATTGAATGTAGAATTCGGGAATCGTGATTGATACATATTTGATATACCATCAGGATACATCAACGCATGTGTTGGACAACCACCGACGACCAGATATACATCCGTTGGTTCTGATAATGATAACGAACCTGCAACATGTCCACCATATGCAAGTTTCGTTGTATTCAATGTCCAACGATTACAACCAGCAGCACCATCACATGTTATACGATAATCACCAACTGGCAATGTGAGTTTTTCATAATTACCAGTGCATATTGATTTAATCGTATCACCGTTTTTGATTTTTGTCGTTTGTTTACATATGATGACTTTTGCTTGATTGGAACAACCGGAATTCATATACGCATGTTGGAAGTAATATTTAGAAGTTGGAATATACCCAGTCGGTTTATGTGAATTGGCGGTTAATACATAACCAGAACCACCACCTCCACATGTTACGGAATTTGATTGATAACTGTATGCCAGACCGGTGTAACCACCAAACCAGCCACCACCACCACCGCCATCGCCTTCGCCACCACCACCAGTAGCGTCAATTCCGGTTTTGCGTATTCCATCTTGTCCACGACCAAAATGTGCACCCTCAGTTTGTGTTGGATATATACGTGCATTATATGCTTGACCTGTGGTACCACCAATAGCACCACCGCCACCGGCATTATTATTATTACCGGTCATCCAGTCTCCTCCAGCACGCCATCCACCACCAGCTCCACCAGCAACCATTATACGTGACATAAGTGAATCACGTTGAGTTGTATGGATATCTACTGCATTAGATGAAGCTAATTGTTTTCCGGGTTTGTAATAAGTATGTGTCATTTTGAATGATTGTTTGATTATCATAAATGACATATTTGCATTAACAGTTGCACCATTTGCAACAGTGAATTCAATACAGTTGATTGTTTGTAAACGTAAACCGGATGGACCGGTGAAATAATCATATGCCGGGTATCCATCAGCATAAGTTTCATATGCAGTAAACGTATCATATGTTGAATCATAATATCCGAATTTAAATGTAATTGTATTTGGTATTGATTGTGGATTTATGAATGCTACTGAATAACCATTCTTATCATCATATGAACCGATCTCTGGAATATATACCGGTGTGCGTAACATCGCACGATATATTGCGGTATTAGATGCAGTACCAGAAATTGAATAATTGCCTTCATCAATAATAAATCGCACACCATCAACAGTATCATCATCATTGACTGCCATTGATAATATATTTGGAGAATAATCTCCATCATATGCAGTAAATGTATTTGCACATACATCATAGAATCCTGGAGTATCATCTGAGTTACGAATAACCGGAATGAATTTATGAACATCATTACCATCTTCCGATATAGTAAATGAATGCATAATTCCAGGACATGAATTGTTATAGAAGAACGTTGAATTGTCTGATGTTTTATGTTGACCAAAGAATGACAATGTTGGTATCAAATATTCAGATTTGGCGAAATCAAATGATGCACATCCGATACCATAATCTTCCGAATGATATACAGTTTGAGAATCATATGCATGCCATGTTATTTCAGTTCCTGTGAAGTTGTATATTACTCGACCGGGTAATACATTATTTGCACAATATTCCGTTTCAAATCCACCAGGTGTACCTGCCAAATATTTATCACTACCACTAACACGCAAACAAAATGAATATATCATTTTAACCGGGTCACTGGTTGTTGAGTTATATGAACCAAATAAATTCTGATAACTATACCAATCCGCAGACAGATATTCGAAATCTATCTCTAATGTAGTTGATCCTTTTGGTATATAACCAGTATCAAAATAACTATCGTATTTACTACATAATTGCGTCAATACAGTATAATCATTTGGAATATTAACGGTCGTTGTTACAACAGATTCGGGTGTAACATTTAAACGTATATCTGATGCACCACCACCGGATGGACCAGAATGCCATTGTGTTGGTTTAACGGATTTACCACCTCGACCACCACCATTATATCCACCTGGAGTAAATTGATCATTCGTATTACCGAGTTGACCATCACCACCGACGACAGCATATAACGTGGTATCTTCATTAAATGTGATGACACCCATTGACATACCACCTAAAGGCATACTTGATGTCTCTTGATGTGAATCTGAATATCCACCACGTGCACCATAACACATCATCAAATATGTTCCCGGATGCAATGTGAATTGTTCTGGTTGTCCAGTGTATGTGAATTCCTCGATTACTTCAAATAACGTATCTTTATATACGTATAACTCACGACTCATTATATCACCTTCTTTCTACAATTATAATTATTAAGTAAGATCATAAGGTTCACCAGTGCTGTCATATATTGCAACAAGTGTATCCTGTGGCAGATTGTTGATAGTTTCTTGATCTGGATTGGAGCCAAATGTAACGATTGATGATTCGAAACCAACAATCTTCAATTTGATACTACCAGGTGTACCATCACCATGATAATCAAGATCAAAGTTTCTACTCGTATATCCAGTTAATACACGATATACAGTTTCTTCATGTACGAGTAATGTATTACGAGCGTAATATTTACCACTTTCATAATCGACGATTGTAGCATTGCCACCACCGCTACCTCCACCACCTTGGGATAATTCAAGCTGGTCGAGTTTATCTGCAATTTCCTGAAGTTTTTCATTATTTGCCGTAATAGCATTCTTCAGTTTTGTAAATATTTCTGTAATTGTCATATTAATCAATCTCCTTCCGGATTCAACCATTCGTAGATACGATTGTCAATCTGGGTTAATGTAGCCAGTTTACTTTCCTCTTGAGTTATTATAGGAATAAGATTCTCATTCAGAAAGTTTTCTAACCATTCGGCGGTAATCACGTTACATGTACCATCCGGCAGGTTAAATGTAAGCGGTTTATTTTTATCAAATGCCATATAGCTTCACTCCTTTGTGTAAGATTACAAATCGGTTGACCTATAGGAATACCCGGAACATACAATAAAAATCATTATGATTGAACATATAAGTATTATTATCAAACCAAATGAAAGGTAGGTATTTAACATGAATATCACAGTTTATGATAGAGCCAATGGTCAAGTTGTTGCGGAATTAATGACTGCAACTGCAAACGACGTATTGAAGTTCATCCAAAAAGGATTCAAAGTTATAGATAATTATACAAAACAAGAATTGTCTGAATCCGATGTTTTATCGATGGTAGGAATGTCCGAGTGTGTAATATAAATTTCTACATTCGGTATACATATCATTAGCATGAATAGGATACAAGGATATCCATTCAAATAAACTCAAAGGAGAATTATTATGGCAGGAATTTTTAGCATGGGTGCATTCGTTGCATATGGTAACGCAGCACTCAACAATCAGAAGGGTAAGTCCAGTGATCTTCAGGAAGCTTTCAGAGCTGACCTTAAGAAGAACATTGCAATCGCAGGTTATCCTTCGAAGGACGAAATCGGTATCATTGATGAAATCGATAACTTCACATTCGAGAACACTCTCAAGCATGTACCTCAGTTGGTATCTGACTATATGAGAGATGAGAACAGAAAGTTCAATATCCCTGCACCCGATGGTAGCTGTACTGATGCTACAATCGAAATTGTCCATAAGGACAAGCAGACTAAAACGGGTGTTGCAAAACTTGGTAACGGCAAAGAGCCTATTCCGTGGGAGTCAACCATCAAAGAACATGATGAGTTTGCAATTACCAACCGCAGAGATCCGTTCAAAGTAAAGTAATCTTCATGGCATATTTGTGCATGCTTCCTTAAGACACATGAAAGGTGGGGCCACATGGCCCCACCCCAAGTGTGTTTATTTTTTTAACTGCTAACCATAGCGGTGATAACATCTGGAATTGCATCATCATACATATCAGATGAATTTGCTGAAGTTGATGTACCTCTATTGGTACCAATGTTCTCTAGCTTATCCAGTATCTTGTTGAGTAACTTTTCTGTTCTCGGTGAACGTGTATTGAATTCTGTCTTTATAAGATAATTCAGTAAATCAACACGACTGAGATCAGCAGTATCATTATTGATACCACCTTGGATAGTATAGTTATTGACTGTATATGAACCCTCGTTATCATAACCATAGCTCATTAATGTATCGAGCGCGTTATTACTCAGAGGGGGAATACTATTAATTGTATCATCACCGGCACCATATACTCCGGTTGGAATAAAGAATCCGGAATCAGTTGAATTATAATCAAAATCACCACATGCGGTTGAATCTTGATTAAGCTGTTTAAGTGTTTTCTGTTGTGTCTTAGATAACAGAATATCACGGTTAACGTTCGAATACGTTTTATCATATGATGTCGAGAATGTAACGTATGGTGCGTCTACATCTTTGGTGATTGTTTTTGGTGTACCGAATTTACCACTTGTCGTACCAACGAATTGTTTAGTTGTATATTTACCTGTGTAAGGTCCTCTTGCAGTAAACCAGTGGTTTCTATAATATGATTGCCATCTCTGTCCAGTAGCATCCGTTTCTGCTGTACTCTTATAGAATGTCAGGTTTTCAGAAGAACCTTTCCATTTACTTATACGAGCATCTGATTCAGAGTTAATACTATTGACTGTATTACCACGATATGATTTATTCTTGACATCAGATGTCAATGCAAAGTCTGACATTTGACCCCAACCACAGAGAGTACCCCATTGTGAACTGTAACCAACATAAACGAAATACCAGCTACCAGTTGTAGTAACTTTTGTGTATCTCTTATTGTTTTGAAGTTTACATGTTATCTTGGCGCTTGTACTTGGTTCAAGATACAAATATACATCACCATATCCTTTGGTAGTAAGCTGATCGTTACTCCATAAAGTACCACCGGTATGTTTCTTTTTCATTGTATGATAAAGATCATTACGTTCGGTGTTGGTTGCATATATACGAGTATCACCTTCAAGACCTTCACCATCACCTTTTTCACCTTCATCGTCATAATCGTAATCACCGAATGATGAAGATGATGAATTTGCCGCACTAATGGCAGCAGCAGTTGTATCAAGTTGACCTTGAACTGTACCAAGCATGTTCTTATAGTATTCAGGAAGATCATTTGCATAATCTCCAAGTATTGATGATATATCAAATGCGGCAACAGAACCACCACCGCCACCAGAAGCACCAGTTCCATATCCTTCAGCTTGACCATTATCCAGCATCCAGTTATATGCTTCAACAGCAGTACGCATGTGACGAGCTTGACCGGTTGTCTTTGCAAAGTCATATGGTACAAGAGCGTTACCAACGTAATGTCCCATTGCTTCAGCGATATCAGTATCAGCATACGGACCCCATCTGTCTCCCTGTCCGAGTTTCGGAGCATATCCAAGAGCTTCTTTCATGGAGTTACCGTAATAACGATTGAAGTTAACGTTCTTTGCACGATCGTATGTTGATGTTGGAGAGAAGTATGTTTCGCCAATGTATTTCAACTGTTCAGCCAATGTAGAACCATACTTAGTTTCATTTGCACCAGAGTGTGAGTTCTTTGCATCTGGTATCCAGTTCATAAGACCGAATGCATACTGCTTACCAATATTATCCCATACAACTCGTGTCAGTGATTCTTCACCAGTAAGCTTCTTAGCGCCATTTTCGTGAATACCAATTGCAGCAACCATCGCAGTCTGTGGAGCCGTAAATCCAGCTTTCTTTGCAGCACCCCAATAGTCAGCCTTTGTAAGTTTGTCAGGATAATATTTCCATTGTGGAGATGCATTCTCCATTGCTTTACTGAGTTTGATTTTACCTTGTGCATTCTTACCCATACTTGCAGCCATTGATACACCTGCAGCTCCTGCGGCAGCAGCACTACCACCAGTAGCCTCTGAATCAACAGCACCTTTGAAACGCAGTATTCGAGTAACACCATCAGCAGCGGTTAATGTTTGTGGCAGTAATGATATCCAGTCAGAATTACCATCCAGATATGCAGCACCAGCTTTACCTGATTTGACAATACCTTCTTGACCCTGACCAACACCGGTACCACCATCGTAACCTTTAGCACTCCATGAACCTGCATCAGAACCATCAATGAACATACCGACGTGTTCTTGTGCACAGAGAATATCACCAGGTCTAGCGGATCCAGTTTTGAACTGTAAAATCTCCCAGTCATCAGACGGATTACCTTCGGAGTCAACAACAAGATCTTGTTTGTTCTTCTGATAAAGATCATATGTACGAATACCAGTGCCATCACCACTACTGAAATTATATCCCATAGCTTTAACGGCTGCAGACATAAGACCAGAACAGTCTTGCCTAAAATGTTTCAGTTCTGTACCATCTCTAAGAGTTACAGGACCAACGTCGCGGGATGTTGAATAAACACCGCCATTATTTTTAACAGCAGCTTCAAATACAGCAGCTGCAGCAGCATAAAGTGAATTAATATCACCACCACCGCCACCGGAACCACCAACGGCTCCACTACCACCACTATTAGCAGCAGTTGTTGCAGTCAATGCTTCACCGAGTTTCTTAACAGCGATAGATGCTTTCTTAGCCTTAACGTATTCACTATCTTCACCTTCAAGCAGATGTTTAAATCCACCAGTTACAATAGGATTACCATTTTCATCATGTACGATATTACCTTGAGCATCTTTCTGATAAACAACATACGGTTCATAGTAGTCTTTGCTGCTTTCAACGAATGATTCATATTGCTGTTTTAAATCATCGGTGATTGTATCATTAACAACCATTGAAATGTATTTGTTTCTTAATACTGAACTGGAGCTCCACGCATCAGAAATACGTTTCTCATATTCTTCAGGAGTTTCGCCGTCCTTCATAGGATTCTCAGCACGATACAAATCCATTGCTTTGATAACTTTATTCTGGTAATCTTCATCAGAATAATTATCACGTGCTTCTTTAGCAATTTTACTTTCACGATCTTCTTTTTCTTGATTCTCAACCATTTCATCAACTTCTGCAGATGAATCAGTATTAAACAATTTACCGAAAATTCCAGAAAGTGACATAAGGTTTGCCATTGCTTCTTTAGTTTCATCTGAGAATGCTGCAAGTGAATCAACGTCACCTGAACCATATATTCCCATAAGCGATGAACCAGCAACAGAGTTTGCTGAACGGCGTTGGATTCTACCAGTCATCGGATTTGATACATATACTCCACCATAGTGATCAGTACCAATTGCATTCAGATAATGGTTATTACCGTTACGAGTACCAAACTCAACACCACTTCCAACAAGTGTAATTGGATTATTCGGTGATGCCTTTTTCAGTGAACTCATCGTTACACCACCGACTTTAGTACCCATACCTAAGGCATTAGATGCAGATAAATATCCACCAACCGATGTTCCACGCGATGGATCATATGTGCCATGTGATGTCATTTTAGAAGCCAATGCAGACGCAGATATATTTGAACCTGTACGACGATTATATGCATCAGCCAATGCAACCGGACCACATCCACGACGTGACATATTTAAGTAATTACCATATGATGATTGTGAATCACCACTACCGATAACACTTATATCAGCATTTGAATATGGTATATCACCACCAGAGTATGATGTTTGATATCCGTTACTTGATGAATCAAAACCAGAGTTTGTATCCGATTTAACGGTTGTATTAGTATCAACCGACGCATTATCAGTCTTCATTATTGTAGTAGCATTTGAATCACCAAAATCAGTACTGATATTATGCATCAAACGGAAACCCTTTTGAAGTTGAGCTACACCATCGGTTGTCATTTGATCGGATTTCTCCAATAATGATTGTCCAAGCATTGAGATTTTATTCTCTTCATTTACCCATGGGAGTAATGATGCTAATTCACCAACGGTTGTGATTATACGTCCGAGACCACCGATGATACCACCGACACCGGATTCAGCAATACCAAATATTGATATACCGAGACCCTTTATGAAATTCGCGGTGTCTTTAATATCTCCAAGTCCAGATAATAATCTTAATGGACCGAATTTGAACAATTTTAACTGAAGCTTCTTATCTTCTTCGCGCTCTTCTTCGTGTTGCTTTTGAGCGTCTTTATTGTCTTCATCAGTTTTGTCATCACGTTCTTTGAAGTATTTAATGAGCGCTTGACCGGTTTTAGATACACCTTCCTTGGCCAATACACCAAGTACACCACCACCTGCAGCAGCAACCACAGTAGTAGCGCGATCAATTGCCTTACGTTTAACCATCTTTTCAGCTTCCTCGATAGAAAGCTTACCGCTCATAATTTGATCGTAAATTTCTTCACGTTTTGTTTTATTAAGTGGATACATAAGTTTAGCCAAACGATTAGCAACTTCATCCTTATTACCAGATGTAAGTTTATCATGTATACCACCTTTGACCTTAGATGCAACTTGCTTTGCACCTTGTGCCAAACCATATGCAGCAATACCACCGACACCACCTGCGAGAACAGCTCCGGTTGCGAGCATCTTTTTACGCAGCATCTTCTTGGCGTCTTCTTCGGTGATCTCACCACTCATCATCTTTTCGTATACTTCTTGACGTTTTTCTTTATTGACTGGATGTAAACGTTTAGAATACTTTTCAGCAATTTCATGTTTCTCATCAGAACTCTTTGCTTTGTATTCAGTATCCTTTTTCTTTTTCTTGTCAGCAGCTTCTTTGTCTTCACCTGTATCTGTAAGACCACATTCTTTATAGTATTGAGCACGTTTCTTTTTATCAAATGGATGCATAAGAACACCAAATGCTTTTGCAAATTTGGTGGTTAACCATTTAACACCCTTAGCAATCCATTCGACTGGTTTGAGTACAACGTTTACAATCTTACCAACTGCTTTTCCTAAGAACTCAAGCCATGGACCGAGTGGTTTAAGAATTGTATTAACTGCTTCACCAAGTAATGTGAGGATTGGTTCAAGCGCAGTCAGTATAGGAGCAATGATACCAGTAACAGATTTAACAATCTCACCGATTGATTTAGTCAATATCTTCAATACAGGTTTCAGAGTTTTGTTCAATGTTTTAAACAAACCGCTGAATGATTTTGCAATACCTTTAACAACAGAAGTTACTGTTTTAAATAATATCTTAAATCCTTCAACACCCATAAAGATATTGAATAAGATACCAGCGATACCAGACATGATTCCACCCATACCACCAAGTATCTTAGAGATACCACCAAGTTTACCACCTAACTTGGAACCAATCTTATCACCTATACGTGAGAACACACTACCTTTCTTTTCACCACCAGCAGGTTTCTGTTGATCAGCTCCTACTGTAGGCATTGAAGGTGTGGGTGCCGGTTTTGGTTGCGATGTTGGTGGAGTTGTTGTTGATGGAGTTTGTGTGCTGATAGAATCCATTGTTGGTGGATTCTGTTGTGCACCAATTGTTGGCATCAATGATTGTGTTGGATTCGTTGGTTTTTGTTGTGTTGGAGTATTAACCTTTGGAGCTGTTATTGAATCCATCGTCGGAGGTTCGTCTTTCTTCTTTCTACTATTAAGGAAACTACGTAATCTACCGGGTTTCTTCTCTTCTGATTCTCCTTCCGGTTTCTCTTTCTTTTTAAACAATTCTTTGGTTCCTTGCCATACTTGTTTTGCACCGGTTGTTATTTTGCCAATGTTCTTTTGAAGTTGTTTCTTAAAGAAATTGATTACCGGCGACATGAATTTCTTGGCTGCACCAAATGCAGTCTTCAATGCTGTTGTTATTCCTGCAATCAATGGAGCGAAGAAATTCTTCAGTATTCCTTTACCAGCAGAAAACAACTTACTGAGAAGACCACCTTTTTCACTCTTTTTAGCAGAACGATCAATCATTCCACCAACTGCTGCACGAAGTCGTGCTTTCAACTTCTGATTCTTGATTCTGGAGATTTCCATCATGATAGCTTGTTTATCAGGACCACTATCACCATCTTCAGCAGAAGTTTCCATCATTGACATTACGAGATCCATCTGATACTTATCTTCTTGAGATATATCATCACGGTTACCGTAATCTTGTGCACGTTTCAGTGATTTCTCTAAATATTTATCATATTTATCAGATGCACCACCGAAATGTTCAGATATGAATGATGATGCTTTATCCTTCGCGGAATCATATAATTCATCGCCTTTACGTGACATGAATTCATCGAATTTTCCACGTATGGAGTCACCAATACCACCACCATACAAACCGACTAACGAAGAACCCGCAACACCGTTGATAGAGCGTTTATGAACTTTTCCATCAAGTGGATTCATTACATATACATTGCCACCACCATCGGACCCAATGACATTTACAAAATGATTGTTTCCATATGCAGTACCAAATTCAGGTCCAGATCCAAGTAATGTAATGGGATTATCACCAGATGCCATTCTTAATGACATATTATTTACAGCACCAGGCGTAAGTGGATGACCCATCATTGCGGAAGCATTCATGAAATTACCAACATTCATTCCATGTTTAGGATCATACATTCCACGACGATTCAGCATATCAGCTAATGCAACCGGACCACATCCATTTCTGGCAATGTTTAAATAATTACCATATGCAGATTGATTATATGAATTACCCGAACCATGTTCTCTGAGTATTTTCTCAAACTCTTTAATTTGTTCTTTGAGATTTCTAATATCCTCAGAATGACGAAGTTTCTCAGGACCTTTCATTTTATCATATTGACGCATCTGCTCTTTAGCATCTTCAAGTTTATCAATTGTATCAGATACTTGGCTGGTACGTTTATTTTGTTTAACTGCAGCTTCACGTACACTGGACATATCAACTTTACCAGCGAGACTAGAGAAGCTTGAACCAGATGATGCGAACTCTGTACGTTTTACATGTAAATCCTGATATGTTTTATTTACACCATTACAGAAATTACGTGCATCTTCACCTTGTGCAATTGCAAGAAATACTGAACGAACTGCACTCATCCAGTCGATTCCTTTTTTCTTGAGACTAGCAGCCATGATAGTTGCAGTTTCAACAATTGCAGCTTCCGTGAGTTTTGAATCACTCAGTAATCTATTTGGATCTAAACGATTGATGTTTGATTCATATATCAATTGTGCAAACACACCATTCAATGTATTCGTAATCATTGATATATCAGCACGAGATAAATCCTTATTGGTACGCTCTTCAAATAATTGATTACGTCCTTTCCATGAAACACCTGAACTTTGGAATGAACTTTTTGCAAGATCTCCCCAACGTTCTTGTCGGTATTGTTCACGATTCTTTTCTTCATCTTTTTCCCATTTCTCACGAGCTTTTGTACCAAGTGTTGATGTTCCCTGGGTGAGTTCACCATTCTTACCGACATTATAATTCATGCCAGTAACACCTTTAGCAATGATACGTAAGTATTCAGGAATTGTTTTGATGATGGTAGTACGGACATAACCATCGAATGTTGCTTGTTTATTATCAAAACCTTTGACAACATCTTCCTTGTAGTTATGAGTTGATTCACCACGTTTGATGTCACCAAATAATGTTTTGAATGGTTTCGATGATATAAGATCTTCCAGACCACGCTGAACTGCTTCTCCAAGTGTGTTGTTGATAGTCTCCATAGTTTTATCAATACTACGACCACCGAGTATCTTTAATTCTTTACCACCGAGACCCGACATTTGATATGCCATCTGTAATATGTCAGAAGGACCAGCACCCTTAAGCATTGACAACATGCTACCATATCCCATAGCATCTCCAATATATCCACCACCGCTGTTCTTAGCAGTGTTGTAAATACTATTAAGAGACAAACGTCCTTGGCTATCGTACAACGACATTTTAGCTTGTTCGGTCTTCTCCGCCTGATATACATTACAGAAAGCATCGAGTTTTTTCGATATTCCTAGTAAAGTAGTATTGATATTATTTACAGATGTAAGGATTTCTGAAGAACGTTGATTGATTGTAGAAACAACTTCCGCTGTAGAAGCCATTGTTGTTTCTGCTTGACGTGCTCCAAGTTGAACCATGATACTGGATTGACGTTTCGTTATATCCTTCATGGCATCTTTGTCTAGTACAGTAGAATCTTTATCTTCTTCAGCACCAGTATCAAACCCGGGGTCATAATCATCATCTTCACCGGTATCACCAAATTCACTTTCTTTCTGGTAGAACCAATCGTGAATACCACGGAAGTTGAAGTTACGCTTCATATTCTTCAGAGTATCAGTGCTGTTTTTAGCAGCTCTCATAACATCAGTACGCACCGCGTTAGCATCATTTACTAACTCGACGGCGTTACCCATATACTCTTTACCCTGTTCAATGGTAGCGTCCTTCAGTATCTTCAGACTCTGAGCGAGTAAACTTCCCATAATTTTACCTCCTCTTTAAATAGATTTCCTTCTCAGGAATTACCTGTGGGTTTGACCCAAATAAAATAATGGGCGGGGATTAACCCCGCCACATATATCAAAAAAAGGTTATATCGGTGATTAAATCGAGGTGAAATGTCTGGCGCCATTGTTCAACAAGTTCATTACGTGCAGCTTCAGCACCACTCCATTCATCGATTTTCAATTGGATTTCTTTGTATGCTGAACCGACATTCACCATGTTCTTTAATTGTGAATATAATGAACGTTCCACGTCAAGTGTTGCTAAACGCATAAAGGATTCTACTTGTGACTCCGGTATCGTTTCACCAGTTAAATCATGTTGGCATTCCGCAATGAAATGTAAGAACGCATCTTTTGGCATATCAAATAATTGTATTGTATTATATCCTTGCCATTGAGATGTTTGTGGTTGTGATGTTATTCCAGAATATTTATTTATTGCCGCACCGGTAGATACAGCATTCAATATATCCTGTGGATAATAAGAACCGAATCCAACAAATGGTGAACCAATCGTGAATGTATTTGATGTAATTTCACCACTCTGGTATTTATCAGATGCATAATACGCAGCAGCAGTAAATACTTCAGTTGTTGTAATTGCTGCCGGTAACATATAGATTCCAACATTACCAGATCCAGGATATTTTTCCACCAGATTCTTTCGGGATTCATAGCATTCACGAATCCATGGTTTGAAACGAGAGAAAGTTCTGATACTCATTTTGATAATATCAGCAATAACAACTTCAGTTGGTTGTTTAAATGGTAATGATATTGCATTCAATCCATGTGACATTTTAATATCATTAACACAATCTGATATGTTCATACATCATACACCTCATTTCTTTTTCATACGATGAATTACTGGTGTATCTTTATTTTCATATGCAGAATAAAGTTCAGGTGAAATGGTTTTGCTGAAACGGGAATTACGTGTTACGAGATACAGATATATTTGCGAATCGTCTCTATATACTTTCATCAGTTTGCGATACTGATTATCCGTCATTTTCAATATTGTATCTTCTTCCAACGACGATGTATCCTTTTCCAACAATGATTGAAGTCTCTGTGTGTTTACGAGGAACTTCTCATTGATATCCTTCATATCCGAAAGACGGAACGGAGTACGATATTTGATATTAACGAACATCTCATCGTAGAATTTATGTGTAGAACTCATAAGTTTATCTGCATATTGTTCTTCACCAGCTTCTTTGTAACGGTAATATCCTTCGATATAATCACACATGTCAGTTAATATTCTATTATAATTCAGAATTGTGTATTCTGCTTTATCAGTATGATTATCAAATGCACGATTGATATCTTCGAATATTTCCTTGCTATGTTTAATGATTTCTGATATTGATGATTTGAACATTATCTTTTCCCTCCTTTAGCTAATGATTGCTTTCCATACACGTTCACTCTTGTCGATTGGACGAATCTTAAGAATCTTCGTGAGTAAATCAGAAAGCTGACGCTGACCATCTGCAAGATACTGACGTGAATGTGGAACCACATAACGATCATCATGTGTATCAAGTACCGTGATATAGAAATCAATGAGTTCCAACTTTGAACAAACATAACCTGCGAGCATAGCTTGATCATTGGAATCCTTGATGGCATTCATTTCAACTGTGACATATGCAACAATTGAACGAACATCGATTGCTTTAAGATGTTTCGGTCGTTTAAGTGAAAACTCTTGATGGAACACATCGGGTGCCATTTTATCCGCATCTGGTGATGTATTGGCATCATTAGGATTAGCCGGTTGCATCTTTTTATTGTCCTTGGGTTCACCTGCGGTTGGATTTGTTGGTTGTGGTGTTGTAGATGGAGTTTGTATCGGGTCAGCATTTTCAATCTGTGTTTGTGATTGAACATCTGCGCCAGATGACATTACTGGACGTGGAATCGTATTTGGGTCATCTAATTCCATTGTAGTATTAACATTTCCACCACCGGATGGATTACAACTCATACAACCAGCACCGGATTCTTCTGATATTTTATAATCAATATCAAGTTTCTGATCATCGTCATCATCGGATATATCCATTTTATATTCTGAATCATTTGTTTTTTCATCTTCAGCATCATTATGGTCGCCCATTATAGAAGTTGCAGATCCCCAGTTGTCATCCCAATCCATATCAGTAATGGAGTCTTCTGGGGATATATCAGAATCTTTGAACTGTTGAATTTCATCACGAAGTTGTTGAATATCATATGTGAAATCACGATCGTATCCGTATTCGTGATTGTCATTATCCAGATAATCATCTACTACGTTTTTAACGTCTTTGAATTCTTTACTATCTTTATCCAGTAAATCATCAATTACGTTACGACCATTCTGTACATCAGTATCAGATATTTCAACGTCACCATCTTCACCCATAACACCCATTGTTGCACCAGCAATTTCTTGCATCTTATACGGATTTTCCAATCCTTTATTGGTCATTGCATCAATTGGCATTTTGGTTTTAACAATAAAACCAGCATATTTATCAACCTCATCGGCATCATCAAAGATTGTTCCAGTTGATATTGCTTTGGTAAGATTGCTTTCCTGAACATATGATATATTGCGTGGACATAATATTTGAACCTCTTCCTCTCGATTCTTATAAACACGCACATCATTTCCAGGATATTGCATAATGTTGATTTTGTTCTTTTCCGGATATATTACGTTAGCCATCTCACATACAACATCGTATTTATGAGAATCCATTGCGGCTTTAATGTATTTCTCAAAAGAACTATTCATTATAGGAACACCTACTTTCATATTATTTTAAAGGAGAATTATTATGAATACAACAGAACTCATTTGCATTATATTGTCATCCATCAGTATTGTCATCAGTATTATTACGATGATAATTGTATCGATTTCATCAAAACGTAATCGTGAAGATTTCACCGATATAAAGTTTTATATATATGAAATCATGCGACGTGAATCCAATTTGTCATCGATATTCGATGAAATGCATGAGAGCGTTGAATCTTTATCAACGGGTTTTGATAACGTCCGCAAGTCGTTCAATACCGCATTAGATGAAAAGATCAATATGAAACATTATCCATTACCAGAAGAAATCAAACAAATCGAAAGAGTAATGGTTGACCAAATAGAACAAATCGTCGGTCTCAACAGTAAACAACGAATACCAAATAAAGATATGTATGAAACCATTGTCACGAATGTATGTAAAACATTCCCGAATGTTGATATAGAATATATCGTAACGAAACTCACATCGTATATAGAAACCGGTCAGTTAGTAAGAAAAGATGAATAATTCTGCCGGGGTATATCCCCGGCGATTATTCTTAAATTCTACATATATATCATTCTATTGAAGCAACTCAGGAATATTTTACGGAGGTGATTCCATGGAAGATATTATCATTATCAACGATAGTACGACTCCCCAGTCAGAAATCGAAAATAATATCAAAGTATGGTTAGGATAAAACCATACAATGATTAATGAAAAAACTTCACAATTCATTGAGTAATTGTTCATACGTTATAAACCCATTCCAACCTGAGAATGCTTCTAATTAAATGTGTGTAGATAACGAAATAAAAATATCACTCGAAAGGAGGTTAAACAACGAGTGAAAGTGATTATGAAAGATCCATCATATAAGAAAGTGGATCCAAACACACGTCGTTGTATTGATTTAGGTATCAAAAAATTACAACAGAGAATCGACAGTTACCTAGTTCAAGAACGACAAATCAATCAGGTTTTCAATGATGATACATTAATTCATGATATCATTTGTGGTTTCTATGTATACAAGTGCAGAGCCAATAATAATCAGCTCCGTTTGTTATATACAATGAATAATAACAAACTGATTATTATATCACACTTCATCAAGAAAACCGATGAGGCTGGACATAATCAAGCATACATTCCTCACTTTAAGAAAGTATGCGAAACGTTAAACCAGAAAGGAATAAGATCATGAACACATTATCAATCAAGAAAGAAAAACTGATATTCGATACTAATGCGATTGATTTCAATTTGCCGTATCGAATTGATATCAACAACAACAGTTACGTGGGTGCATTCGATGTTATAACTGAAGACAATCTCTCATTTTCATACTTTGATGAGAATGATAACCAACAAACAATCACATTATTACCAACCGATGACATCAAGGTATATCCGTTTCGTGGTTTAGGTGGTGAGCATATTAATCAGGAACGTCAGAAAATAGTTGAGCCTGATATAAAGAATTTCTACATTCGTAATAGCGTGATCGAGACAAACGATCAGCCGTTACTTATAATGAAAAATGACGAATGGGTATTCAACACTGCAGTCATTAAGAAATATCTTAACATGAAAGATATCCTGGTACGAATCAATTGGGGTATCAGTTTTAAAGCCTTATATGCAACAGACACATATGCGGTTTTTCCACCGGAATGCGTGGCAATCAATTCAGAGGAAAACCTGCTGAGTTGTGTTGACAAAAGTGTTAAATCAGGATATAACCTGAAATCAATACATATAGATTCAACGCTTTGGAAACATCTCGTATATGCACACATCGAGATTGTTGATAGAGGTTGGTATGAAGGAGAGATATAAGATGATATTTGGAAATAAAATCGAAGCCGTAAAAACATGCTTCAGTACTGAAAACTTCAAACCGGGATTCCCATACCTTATATTCGTAAATGGTATGGTAATTCATGGTACATATGTGAGAGGCAATGACACTCAGTTGTTCTTCAACTACTTTAATGAAAGTGGTGAAGGAAAACAGATAGTGGTGATGGTTTACGATAAAGCCAACATTTATGAGCTTCAATCATGCACTGAGAAGGATAGCGAAACATATAATGCATATGAAGCTATGAAAGCTATGAATGACCTCGACCAATTGGTGATATTAAAGTGCGCTAGAAAGGATATAACGAATGATAGTTCTGACGAATAAACCTCAGACTGAGGATGAGTATCAGTATTCGTCATCGTTCATCAGTGTTTGTGAGGACGCATATGTTATGCGTCTTCATAGCACTAATCCGGATGAAGATGATATTGATGTGATCATGCATGAAGATGAGATCCATGTGATGACAACATGGTCAAAAGGTTGTAAAATCGCATATGAGTTTGCATCACTTATGCGAGATGGTAAATCAATCTATTCATTAGAACTCGATTACACTGATGGCGAATATCATGTATCATGGATCGAGGATTGGGATAGATTTAAGGATTATTTATCCTGGAACAAATCTAATCCAAATTGGAAGAATACTTATTCATATAAAATTCATTCTTACAAAAATGCGTATGTCAAAACCAAACCAATAGTATCAGATACAATACCAGACGATTGGGATACTGTTAAATCCAGAAAATATTTGCTGGATTTCTTTAAAGAGGATCTGGAAATACTCAAACCAGAAATCGAATCAAAATACGAGCAATTAGAATACGAAGGCCATGATTTCGAATATATAGTAGGAGGTGACAAATAATGAAACTGAAAGAGTTACTGGAATGCAAGCGTTCAACATGGGTAAAACAGGACAATGGTGTCGAAGGACGTACAATAATTGAACTGATCACATGTGATATTGATGACTATGCTGAAACACCTTATGATCACATTGAAGATCTGGTACTGGTATATGCATCAGATTACAAACCGGAAACGTTTTTGAATGAATCATTATTGAACAGGAATGTTTTGGGATTCGCAGCACGTTACACCGATCATATAATAATAGAAATTGAGGATAAATACAATGAATGCAAATCAGAAAATAGTAAGTAGTTTTGAATATTCCGGTATGGATATCGAAACATTCAAACATCACGCATTAAAATATTTAAAACAAGAGATATCAAAATCTAATTTCACCGTATTTCAGAGCGATTGGGGTTTCATGAATAATGATACCCCTTTCACACTCATTGTTGCACGTGATAAGGATAACAAATTCGAAATAGTTTGGTGGCTCAATGATTGGGGTACATTCGAAATAGAAACTCCAGTTAAGCATTTAGTCGCCAAATATTGGAAACTTAAAACACATTCTGACAGACTAAATTTGCACGATTGGAAAAAACATACCGCAAAATCATTAATAACGAAATACGGATGTTTAGCATTAGCGAACACATTCGTATTTCAACACAAGCAATCCATACCCACAAAAGAGCTCGATTATGAACTCAAGGAATTATTAAAAGAATATGACCTTGGATTCAATCCCGACGATTCCGGAATGTGGGAGGGAAAGATTGCTTGTCTGTATAAGGAGGATATATAAAATGGACAAGAAGAAATTTGTGCTCGTAGTAATAAAACATCACAGCGGTGATAAATATGTCACGTATATAACGGAACAATTTATCAAATTTAATATGAACTATCCAACATCACCAATAATGTTCGCGATTGAGTTTAATCCATATTATTATGCAGACAAATGTAACAAGAACCAGTTCGGCAATGAGTGTTCTGAAATAACATACCATTTTGAATATCGCAATTTTAAATCTACTATTATAACAAATGAACCACATACGATTCGTGGAATTGAAGGTGGACCGAATGTAGAATATGAGATACCATTAACAAAATCATTCATTGATGAAAAATTGATTGATAATGGTGTAATTGAAAATGCTGAAAAATATAAATATATATGTTGGTCAGACGAGCGTGATGCGTTCATAGAACTCGTAGAATCTGAGTTTGAAAATGTTCCATTTAATAGAGTTGTAAACGTAATACACGATGGTTCTTTATATAAATCACCAATAACAAAAGATATATATGAAAGTATATACGGTTCAGAGGAGGAAATATAAAATGGACAAGAAGAAATTCGCCGTTGTTACAACAACATGGAACGATAATAAGTATGTACATGTACATGATGTGGAAGAGATTAAGGAGTGGATGCACGGTCATGTGACTGTAATTGGCCGTACATTAACACCATTAGCATATTTAGCCGATGGTCCAGACAATCCCCTTGAAGAATCAACTCTTGACATTTCATACCATATTGAGTTCCAGGAATTCATTGGTGAATTAGTTGAGGCTGATACAAAGACAATCAAGATATGTGATAAGACCGTATCATTAACAAAGACGATACTTGATACCGCCCTCATTAATAGCGGTGTTGATAAGGATTTAGTTGTCACCAATGAATATCGTTTATGGCATAATGATAGAGGTTATTTCATTGAATGCGCGTATAAAGGATTCAAACATTCATCAGTAGATAACCCAGTACTTACATTGATATATGATGATGAGATAACAGCATCGATCTTCATGCGAGCACTTATGGGTGATGACAATGGTTGATGATTCAAAACTCACGCTCAGAGGATATGAGTTTGAAGCCGATACAGTTTCAACAATCGTATTCATGATGGAATTTGAAATTGCGAATTATGTTCGCATAGAGTTACAGAAAGATGAAACGGTTATATTTCAAACGGGTCAAACCTTTTCAGGTTGGAAAGGTCCATTGATGTTGAGTGTAACCAATAAAGGACGCCGATTCGACATCAAGTTGATTATAACCAAACAAACGAATTTCATCATCGAAACCCCAATGAGAAAGCATATCGCAACACGTTGGTCCGTTAATATTCCAGTAAAACCCAGATTCATCAAAAACAAAAATGCATACGAATTGATGAAATTATATCCAGGACTTCCATATCCAAAACTCGAATTCTTTGTACCAGTATATGATATCAAACCGTATGATCTTGAATCCGAAATTAAAAAACTTTTAACCAATTCATTATATTACGATAAAGATACAAAATGTACGGGATATCATAATATGGCAATCATATTCAAAGGTAAAACCGATTAAATATATTGGGGCGGTATTCCCGCCCCAGAAAGGAAATATCATGAGTCTATTAGACCGGTGGTACGCAGCACCGCAAAACATAACAACGGTTGATCCGATTGTTTCAAATGCAATACCAAGAGTTTTCAATCGAATTGATCATAGTTTTAAACATGATTGGGATACTGATACAACACGTTATTTGTCATTCATCAGACAACTATATACGGAATTTACGAACCTAAATTTGGGTGCAGTCCATATTAGTCAAATCATTCCAATCAATACATGGTACAAAGGCGTATTTCTATCACCTGCATTTCCAAATATAATGGTGCTATCCTTATTAGGGGATGTATTCCCATCACAGCAAGGATTCATCAATGAATGTTCACCGCTTATAGAGCATTATAATATCAGATTAGCAACATCAGATGACATCAATTGTTTGGTAATGTTCGATGTACCATTGAAATTATATTATCCAATTATTGATGCATTCTTTAGAAATGATCTTCGTATGAGATGGCCGGAACAAGTAGTACCAAAAGAACCAAAACTTCCACCAAAGAAAGAAGTTAAATATTATCCATCACCGTTCCACGACGATGCATTTAGGATGATACATCAAATATATACCAAATATTTAAAAGGTATAGCATATAGAACATTTGATATCAAAAATATTTCCACTGTATACATAGCAAAAATGGAGACACTATCTAACTCATTACAATATAAATATGAACATGATATCGTTAAATCACACAACCATCGCGAAATCATTAAGTTTTTCAAAATAGCAAAAATATTCAATCAAATTACAGACCATAGATTTCATCAAAACACTACTACGTATACAAAAATTCATTTCTGGATACGTCGAAAATATTCAGATGTTAGAATTTATAAGATTCTAAAATCTCATGATAATGATATATTGCAATGGTTTCTAAAATATACTGACACATTTAAGTATTTCGATGCTTTGCGTATCAAAAAATATGAAGATGAAATACGTAAACGAGAAGAGGCTGAATTAAAACCAAAACCAAAACCGGTAATAATACAACTCGATGCTGAACCCACATATTATCCCAGTCACTGGGATAATTCTTTCCCTGTGATTCAAACTGGAGATGAAGTCATCGATAGACAATTACAATCAATCGTATCGACTTTCATTGAGGATGTATATATTAATTAACAAATACAAAAAGACACCCGGGCATATAGCCCGGGTCTCTCTTAATACATTTATAAATACATTCCGTTTTTATTTTTTTTACTTTACAAGACCTGCGTTGCTGTCAGGAACGAGAGCAGTATTCTTAGCAATGATTCTTGCATCAACACCCTGAACAGTGATCATCTGATACTGTGAAGATGTTGTGATAAGTACTGCCTGTCCGCCAGGTGAGTTCGGATCCTGGTAACCAGCATTCTCAGGTGAGTTAGTAAGGTGACGAGCGAATCTGAGGTGCTTATGTGTGATGTGGAACTTGTCCATCGGATAAGCACAGATCTTCCAGAAGTATTCCTTTGACTTCATGCCAGGCTTGTAGTCAGGATCACTTGTCTGGTATGCATCAATGAGTGTGTATGCAGGAACACGGTTAGAAGCAACAACACGAATCGGAACTGACTCATCTGTCATTACACCGAATGCATGATTCATCTTTACGCCGCCGATTTCTGTACTCTGCTGAGTTGTCCATGTAACGAACTTCTCAAGAAGACGTGCACTCTTCGGGTTGCTGTAGATAACGAAGCCGAGGTTGTCGAGCTTACCCTTATCGCAGAGCTCATAGATAGTAGAAGCAATTGCGTTATGAAGTGCATTTGTTCTGTACTCGAAGGGATCGCCAGCGAATGAAGGCGAGATGAATGTAGGATCGAAGTCAACGTACTCTGTATGAGTATATGAATCGAGATTCCAGATATTGCTGTCAGCACCATCCCACTCGTTGAACTCTTCGTCGAGCTTCTCAAGGATGTACTGATCCTCGAACATCTCCTGAGCTGTTACGAGCTCCTGAACGAGTCTGTTGTAGAGGTTGAAGTTAAGTGAAGCATTAGCCTCAGCAAAGTCTTCAACTGTGAATGGAAGCTGGAATCTGCATCCGTCGCCGATTGTCCACTTTCTGATCTCAGGATACTCACGGAAGCCGATTGTTCTGAGGTTTGTTTCATTTGAAATATAGCCGTTGATATAGAATCCCTTGATTGTGCCACATGCAGAAGCATTGATAAAGCCCTTAACGAAATCAACAACACCGGAGAGTCTGTCATCGAATGATGTAGTTCTACCAGTAGCCTTGTTCGTAGTAGGATCAACAACAGTAAGAACCTGTGTAGCATCGATACCACCGTTCAGGAATACACCGCCGTTCTGGATATCGATCTGGATACCGCCGCGAGGCAGTTTGATCTTAGCATTTGTGATTGCAGCTTCCTGTGAGTAGTATGTGTTAGCAGCCCATGTAGGAGCAGTACCACCGCCAGCAGGTACCTGAGTATACTGATCTGTACCAGAATCGTATGTGTAGTAATTTGTGTAATCAGTTGCCCAGTCTGCAGGCTCTTCAGTTGTAAGAACATAAGAAGCAGGAACATCAGCAACAATGTACTTGATGTGGAAATCGTAAGACAGTCTTGTTCTTGGAGTCTTTACGAAGTTTACAGGATGATTGCCGTTCTCATCAAGGAGGTACTGAGCATCGAGAAGCTGGAGCTTCTTACCAGGTGCAGCAGCGATAGCAGCAAGAGTAATAGGTGTTGTGTCATCCAGACGGAGACCCTTACCTGTGTACCAAAGCTTCTTCCAAAGCTCAGTATCGAAGTAGATTCTAGGAGTCTCGTACTCTTCACCAGTCTCATTGTTTACGAGATACTTTGTGAAGATACGCTGCTCGATGTTTGTTGAACCAGCTGTAGCAACCGGAATAATATCTTTACCGAGGAACTTGATGAACTGCTTAACGAGAGCAGGGAAATCGAGAGTTGAGAGCGGAAGGTATGTTGATACGTTGTAACTTTCCTGAATGAAGTTAGTAACAGCGCCATCCCAAGCTTGTGAGAGTTCGTCAGCAACTGACTCAAGGTGCATACGCTCTACTTCACTCTCAGTAGGATAGTTTCTGATTTCGTCGCAGATAGGCTCAAGATACAGAGTCTTGTATTCCTGCATGATCTCAGGGTGATCAAGCATCTTTCTGAAATCAGTTGTAACATTGATGTCATGTGTGTCCTTCATTGTATTTACAGCAGTTTCCAGATAAGTATCAGCCTTTTCTCTGATTTCCATAAGATCTGAATCAGATGCATTATTAATCATAGACTGCTGTTCCTGGAACCAAGAACCACGATGGTTTGCACGTGCATATGCCATAATTAAATACACTCCTTATTGTATATTTGGTGATTTTTTATACTCACCATAGTATTTATTTAGAAAGCAACCTTAATCTTCATCAGTGTCTACTTTCTTAAGATTAGAATCAATCGAATTCAGCAGAGCTGTATACAGAGTATTCAGTTTATTATAATACATAATATTTTCCCCATAAGCAGTATCTACGAAATCATTGACTACGTAGCTTTGTCCAGTGAACAAAGCTTGTTTGAGGTCGGTGATAAATGGTTGAATTGCTTTAGTAACATCATAAGGAATAACCGATTGAAGTTTATCGATATTCTGTAGGATAGACTCAATTTCTGCATTACGATTAATCATCTGCTGATAGAGTCTTTGGTTAAGAATGTTACTTGCTTTTTCAGATGCTGAATTATCATCTTTCTGATCTTCATCAGCATCACCATTTTCACCAGTATCACCATTCATAGTTTCTTCTGAATCCATAGGCATTTCATCCATGTCATCAGAACTCGGTGGTGCACCGACGAGATCCTCGTCGCCTGTGGAAGCGGATTCCTCCGGCTGATCTGGTGGTGCTGGATTATCAGAAGGACCTGGGTCAAATGCTTCCAGTTCATCACCTTCAGCTTCCATCACCCATGTGAACAGATCTTTCATTGGATTCACCTCCGAATCAAGCTATACTATTAGGATTTGTTATCTTGGTACGACGTGCAGTAGCTGCCATGTTAACCATCTTATTACGGGTTCTCATGTATTCGTACTTCTTCTTCAATGCTTCAGGAGTACCAATCTCATCAAGCTTATCGATTTTTTCATCGAGAATTTGAATCTCGGTAATCATTTCACCCTGAACTTCTTTCTTGAGACGATCTTTATCGATTGCTTTGAGAACCTGAACACCGGCAACTGCAGCAGCCAGATATCCACTGACTGTCCAGCTAATGCCAATCAGACCAAGTTTGAGAGCAAGTCTTGATGCTTTATACAGCGCAGTACGATAACTTGGACTCTCGACTATTTGGGCTTTCACTTCATCCTCATCCCGTTTAATCAACGAATCAACAATGTTTGTCATCCATTGTTTAGCTCGCGACACTGGCTTGAGGGCTGCTCTTGTAGTGTTTATGCCTTTTTCAACTTTTCTCTTTGCCTCCTGTTGAGTCGCTAACAGTTTTCTGTCACGATCCATCGATTTGGTAAGAGAGTCCTCCTTTGGAGGGTTAGCACCTGCTGCTTCCGATAGGGGCTCTACTGCTTCAAGAATAGAAAACATCTCATGAACGGATACCCCGTTCGAGAGTTTATTATCCTGAGAAGCAACAGTATCTGAAGAAGTGTTGCTATTATTATAATTGTTAGTCCCCCGTGAATCGGAGTTGTGGGAATTTGTTGTGTTTGTCGTAGTTTTATTCACATTTGATGTATTATGTGAATCCGATGAATGAGTGGTTGTTGTTGTATTATGAGAATCATTCTTCTTCTCGATACGTTTATCACGTGATTCATCTTTGCTATGAGAATTATCATTCTGAGAATTTGTGATATTATTGGAATCACGATTCGATGAAGAGTTATCAATTTCTTCATGTTTATTCTGAGAATTATCGTTGGTTGTATTAGTTGTTGTATTTGTAACCGTATGTGTATCGGTACGTGTATTATTTGAATCTTTATTGAATGAATTATTATATGTGATATTGTATACAACACCACCATTTTTACCATCTTTACTGATGGGACCTTCGTATCCTTTACCGAGCATTCCTTCAAGTCCTTTATCAGTTTCAGTATCCATTCTTTCATCGATTGAATTGGTTAATTCATCATATGAATTCTTAGGTACTCCCGGAGGAACATTCACATCAGTGGTCGTGGGTTCTTTAGGTGTATTTCCGTCGGATAAATCATCACTTAACGCAATACGGCGTTTAATGTAATCAGGAATCTCACCAGTTTCCTGCTCAGCATAGAAAGTATGTGATTCACCGATCCAATTATCAATACCGATCTGAGAAAATCCTTCATTATATAATGCATCATTCATTGTTGAAATTTCATCATACAATAAAGATTGATAACCTTCACAATACTGAATGTCGAGTAATGACATATCACCGAATTCCTTTTCCATTATAGAAGTATACTCTTTAACGGTTTCAGATTTATTCAATGAATTATCTTCCTTCATTTCATCAGTATCTTTATACTTCATTGCTTCACGAGAATTCTTATTGATTCTCGCACGAACGGTTTTAATGAACTGATCAACAGTCCCTTCTTTCTTCGACATCAGATTATACATCAATGTCAAATAAATGTGCGAGTCAAAGATATTGAATAATGTCAGTAATGTATTATTGTTGATGGAACAATTTTCATCATTCAATAAATTCAGATTCATGAAATCTTCGATGAATTTAATTGTTGATTCTTTATCGGTTTTGAAACAACTGAACAGATCGTAATTTTTGAAACGACCAGCGCCTTTGTTTTGTTTGATGATTGACTCATACGAATCAACGTATTTCTTCATTGTATCCTCATCGATATCCGATGATGATTTCTTTGGATTGGTTAATGTTTTTACCAATATAAATGGTGCAACCGTTTGTCCGATGAAATCTGTCATTCCTGTATTAGGCTTGCTGAATAACATCATCAAATCTGCAGTTGAATTACATGCATTCAATGCATCAACGATTTTACCCGTTAATGCTTTGAACTGTTGAGATACGACCCATTTACCGTTTGCATATTTCAAATGTTTTGGACGATCTTTCTCGAAGAAATCAATCTCTGCTGCTTCCATCTTGGTTTCATCAACCATGATTTCAACATCTTTAAGATCAGCATGTTTCTTGATACGTTCACTCTCAACAACCTGATCCATGTTGTTTGGAAGTTGAATCTGGTCGTTATTGAATATACCAGCAACATAATTCTCTGGGTCGAATAACGTAATGTCGATATCATCGTTCAACGCCGATCTGAGTTCATACAATTCAAGTGGTTGTGAAAATGTTTCAATTACATCAGCATACTTCGAAGGATTAGTAAACAATTCAAATGTATAAATACCATTCACGAGTTTACTGAAATCTTCGAAATTGTTTGATATTAATTCAAGTGCTTTACAACCAATGATTGCATATACTTTATCGGCGATATCCTGTGGTAATTGTCCGAGTACATCTGGACCATTATATTCTCCTTCGTGTTCACGAATCTCATCCATCATTTCACTCAACTTACTGGGATCCTGAACAAGCTCCGGATCAACATTATTCAACCAACTGAGAATACCAAGTAATGTTCCATCGAGCTGGATGTCGGATTCTACAGTAGGAAAATTCTTTTTGGTGAAATTAGATGTAATGAAATCATTGACACTGGATATTGCAGTTGCAACATTATCGAAGTATTCTTTATTGATTATTATCTTTTCCATTTTTAAATCCCCCTTAAGATGGAGAGGGCTTCACGACGAATGTCACTCTTAAGAGGAATGACAATTTTTGATGTATCAGCTTGCTCACATATAATGGAAGCATCATTTGAAATGGTAATGATTTCATTTGGTGTGATTTCAAATGATTCACAAACAACTGACATATTCTCATCCTGTTCACAACAATACTTTGCAAGTTCCTTAAGAAAGATTACTGTACCTTCCTGAACGGGGTCAATATCTGCGTTAGCTTCCTGATGAGATGGAAAGTCAACCATATCAAATGTAATGACTTTTGAGACTCTCATATTTGGAGCATTCATTGGTGCATTCGGAAGCATTGTTCCCATGAGTCGTACAGAGAAAGATGGTTGTGCACCAATATCAATAATCTCTGATGCAACTGCACGTCCACATTCAGTACGTGGATGCGTTGTGATCGTTGCTTTGTACAAATCACCAACGAATTCATCATCTGATATAAAGTGTGACGTCCTCATTGGTTCCGGGATTGTCATACGAATGTCAGAGTATTGTTGCCCTTTTATCTCTGGGTTCGGATGATTCAGTTCGCCCCTTAGCTTATGCATCCTGAGCAATTCCTGGTAACGTTCGTCGTTCTGAATTACTGAACGAGCATTCTCTTTGTCATATCTACGACGCATACGATTATAATGACCGAATGACCACAATGGTGATCTGAAAACACAGTATGGGAGACCTTCACAAGAAGTCTTGATTGTAAGACCTTTACGCTCAAGACCACTGTTGATGGGAGCTTCCTGAACAAAACATGCCGTTGCATATTTGTCTGTGGCTGTACTCTTTTTCACAAGCATTATATTCATCTACTTTCTATTTAGATTTTCAATGGATGTAAATCTCATTGAATGTTATCCTTTTGTCGTAATGATTAGTGGAGAACCAGGCTATTCTTATTATAATATAAAATTAATACAACAGTAACATATTTAAGAAAGGACTGATTCCATGGTTAAAGAACGTTTATGGGTAAAATTAGAATACCCGGATGTAATGAAAGACACTTATATGATATCGAATCTTGGTGAAATCAAGAAGATTGATATCGATAAAGTCATCGATTTGTATCACGCTAATAATGGTGTTGAATATGCATTGTTATTTGTTGATCCAGATGCACGTAGACGCAACTGTACTAAATATCCGAAACCGAAGAAATTATTCAGATTAGAATTATTAGTAGCTGTGACATTTGTTGAACGTGATATGTCATTGGTCGACAAACCTTTGGACATAATGCATATCAATGGTGATAGTAGAGATTGTTCAGCAACGAATCTCAAATGGATTGAAGATGTTGAAGAATGGCGTGATATTAAGATCAAAGGTGTTATACCAAATGCATACCAAGTTAGCAGCTACGGCAGAATCAGAAACACCGCAAATGGTGAAGTGTTGAATACCAGATATGGTGGAGATGGTTACAGATTGATCTCATTGAAACTTACCGAAAGAACCGCAGCTGGATATGATTGGAAACCATTTAGAATTAATCGTTTGGTTGCAGAAACATGGTATGGTGAAAATCCGGGAAAAGATGTTAATCATATCGATAGTGATCATTGTAATGATCATTGGAAGAATGTTGAATTTACGACACGCTCAGAAAACCTTCGTCACGCAGTAGCGGCTGGTAATGTTTCAGCATTACCCGACGATGTTCTCCAGGATATATTTGAAGATTTAAAAAAGACAAATTCCCCGACTGAGACATACAGAAACATGTGTGAGATCCATCCGATATTACGTAAATATTCAATAGATAATGTGCAAGCTGTGAAACGTGGTTTCTATAATCATCGTCTTGGATTACCCGATGATTTCAGATTAGCTCCATGTAGACAAACCATTAGTGTTGAAGAAATGGATTTGATTCGTGATAAGTTAATTGAATTCAATGGTAGTGTCTCGCAGGCATTCAACAGTATTGATACTGAAGAACATCCAAGAATAAAATTCGATACCGTAAAAGATGTGAAACGTCGTCGTTCAGCATATGAGAAATCAAATAAGTACACGACTGATGATTTTGAACGTATAAGATTGATGTCTCCTAGAGGGAATAATTAATTATCTACATAACATCCGGGTTCGTCCCGGATGTTATTCTATTATTCTTATATTCGATATTTATATTATTTAGGTGGACAAATGAAAACACATTTGTTACACACTAATATTGAAAGGAAAGAAGTTAAAATGAAAATCAGTGAAAACGTTAAAACGCTGATAGAGGATTATGCATATTATTTGAAATATAATGATGATGCTGAAAAGAATCCCGATACTGCGTTGAGAACTATAACCGTTGTCGAGAGAAAAACCAACGAGTTTTATCATGTAATTGGTATCGAACATTTCTGTCAAACAAATGTGGTTACGATAAATCTTGAATCAAACAAGCCACATGATAAGTCTGCTGACAGATATGCATCAGTCAATGGAGATGAATTTGATGATCGTTTCCAATTGTTGGTGGAGTTCGAAAAAGTTCTGTTGAATATCACGATAGCGGAAATGAATCGTGAAATATTCACGTTTATACATCCATACTTCATTACATATACGAGAGACTGGAGCTTTGATATTTCTGCAAAAGGATGTAAAATAAGTATAAAGTTCTGGGGGAGTTATCCAGAGGATGATAGTTACGACAAGCTTGTGATCAATATTCACACCATTAACGATGTATCGATTAAGTTATACGGTCGTAATGGAACTACAAGTGTTGACGTGTTCAAGTATAAAAGCGGTAGCGTGACAATTGCTCCTGTTGCTACATATGGTCCATTGAGCGTTGATGATATACATGCATTATGCGATAAGGTTGAAGAAATTATTAGGAGGAATAGTTATGAAAGGTGAAAAGATTATTGAAAATTACAACCACTGTCAGAAGAAGAACAAACGTTGTGTATGCGTACACAATGAAACAGGAGAATTCTATGATTTGATTGGTATGCAAATAGATACCTTAACCGGCAAACGTCAGATGCTGTTTGAGAGTGCCTCTGGTGAGACATGTATCACTGCTACTGAGGATGATGTTGAGGATAAGTTCATGTTATTTGATGACTGGCGTGCATATGAAATCAAATATAAATATTGTGTGTATCCAGCACTCATAACAAATCTCACCAATGAAGATCTGAAAGAAGAAGTTGAAAAAGGTGAACCCATTAAAACACCCATTGCATACTTCAAATTCAAACAGTACAACATCGACTACACTTTCATCTATGAATGTATATTGACCAATCCGGCTGAGAATATTAACGATACATTCATTGTCCGCATGACTATGGATGATTTAGAAGATGCTATAGCACATCCGGTAGAAGTTGCTGAAAGATATTATAATGGTAGAAAGAAGTATTTGAGCTGGTGATATTATGAAGAAATGCGATAAAACAATAACCGTTACAGATTATGGCGGTTATGAACACGAACAATCAATCAAAGATTTCATCATGGATTCGATACCACTGTTGTTGATGCTTGGAATGATTATACTTGGACTTGTACTATCACTGGATTATCAGAAGAACAAACCTAAATACGTCAGTGCAGTAATAGTTGGTGATCCTTCAATAGTCGTTCATATTGACCACTATACATCTGATAACGGTAGATACATTTTATATGATAAAGATGGTTCTGTGTATAGTGCCGATAAGTCTAAAGTCGTATTCTATAATTATGATAAGGAGTGATGATGTATGAGACATAAACTTCATACCATGTTAGAGAAGAAACTTACGGAGTTGGAAACGGCATACTTAGGTTCTATGTTTGAAACATTGTTGGAATGTTCAGATGAAAACCAGAGATGGGATTATCATGCCGCTAGAAATGCAGCTCGAATGTATTCTAAGAATCTCGTGAAGAGACTTAGAAAAGAAAAGGTTATAACTAATTCAGATGAATGGATTTGTAAATATCTGAATTATGCTATTATCGTTCTCCAGAACGCAGGAACTCTTGTTTTCAAGAAACACAAGATCGATCGTGTGTTGTTCGATAATCATAACCTTCGAGTGTATAAACCCATGACGGATGAAGAACTGACTGAATGTCGTGAATACTTTGGTTCATCATTCGTAGATAAAGTAACACAGGATGAGCATCCTGTGTTCAACGCAATGATGGACCATAGTAAGCGCCGTGAAGAACTCCGTGCAAAGCTTCCTGGAATGGAATCAATGTTCGATGTATGGGACAGAGAACGTGAATGGTTGAATTCAAATTCCAAAACAACTGAATCCAATGTGAATGTTTTGTATGCTGAACCATATGAGGTGGAAGATGATTTAGTAATATCTGAATCAGCAGCAAAAGCTTTATGTGAAAAGGTTGCAAGAATTCGTAAGCTCCAGGAAAAGAAGCGCTCATAACGGGCGCTTCTTTTTTGCTATTTTTTGACATTCTACATATATTATTCTTATGGATAGATACGAAAGTATTTATTACATTATAAACGAAAGGATGTTGTTTATGGAAATGAACAAACAAATCGCTGATCTTATAACAGATATTGTCACAATAGTCAAAAAGACAACTGACGGAATGCCAGTTGACGAACGTATACGTCGTTTGATGTATACATTTATCACTGTAAAAGGTGATCCCAAACTAATTATGTTTGGAGAAACCAATGCCACTATATATGGAATGATGTATGGTATTGATTTAGATTATGCAAAAAAGATTTACAATAACGATCTCGAATTCACCATACTCCGTCAGTTGGGTCTCGATGAAGTTACGATTGCCAACGATTTAATTCGGTTCGGTGAAAACTTCCTTGAGGCATCAAAAATGTTGAATGAAAAGGTTGGTGAGATTAATAATGGATGATAAAACATTAGAACAGCTTCAAAATCAACCGTATGAATTAAGAGTCGCATTATTTGCGACTCTATTTTATATGGTGGATAAAAGTAAAGCATCAATGCCGATCACATTCGAAACCATTCAAATGGCTGCACACATATGTGATATTGATGCTGAACTCGGGGCTAGAATGATCAAGGATGGTAAATATAAAACCTTGATCGAAGGATTAAACATTCCACCAGAAACTCAGAAACTGATGACCTTAGCTGCCTTATCATTATTTCCAATGGATATTGGAGGTGATAAGGAATGAAGTTTTATATTTCATTCTGTGGTTTCGAACCGGGTGGAATTATCATGCCAGTTGAAGCACGACTTGCACGTGCTGATGATAATCCGGTTGGCATGTGGACATATATCATCGAATCAATCTCATTGCATCAAGCAATTGATATTGCGACGAATATGTATGTTACTGAATTGAATCAAATGTGGGAGGATAGGAATAAATGAAAATAAATACCGACAATGCTAAAACCACGGGTATTGTTTTAGAGTTGGACCATGGAGATATGGATAAGCATTGGTATATTATCCAACAACTGTTGGCGATACCAAATTTAGCAGAGGTTCATTTCCATGGAATAGATGGACGTGAAGCAATGAAGATTAGAAATTGTATCTCCAGATTTGTGGAGATATCTGATTTTTATGATATGGATATCCAGATTCGCAGGAAAGAATTAAACAACGATTAATATATGTGCCCCCGTAATCGGGGGCATACACATATTAACACCATATGAAAGATAGACAAATATTTTTTGAAAGGAAGTGTTTCCATGGAAGAAATCATTATAATTAATGATTCTACTACTTCGCCAGAAGAGTTAGAAGATAACATCCGTGTGTGGTTAGGTTAACCAATGAACGGATACGAAAAAACTTCACAATTCATTGAGAATTGGTCATACGTTATAAACCCATTCATGTCTATCTTTCATATATAAATGAGTTGTGCTTTTTCGTATTATTATACAAATGATTCTGTGACAGTAACATTACCTTGATTGATGATATCTTGGATATGAGCATCAACATCATCTGCACGACCTGGGTCGTATGTTGTATTAACCTTTTCATTCTCGATATCAGTTGCTGTCATTGACGAGAAATTGTCTTTAATCCATGTAAGATATTTTCTTGTTGCTGGATCAAGATGTTTTTCTTTAAGTGCATTCTCTGCCAATTTAGCAGCAGCGTGATTACGTTCTGAATTGGTTGGATATGTGGAGAACATCAATGTGTGAAGTTCTTTCTCCAGAGCAGCCAATGCATTAAGTTTCTGGGTATTACCAACCGTATTCGGAGTAAAGTTATTGCTCTTGCTTGTCATGGATTTGATATAGAATACTACAGGGAAATTGTATATACCTGCAAACATATCACACCATGATTCTTCGAATGCTTTACCCTTCATATATTCGGCTTCGACTTTGCGATATGTTTTATCGAATGATTTGTTTAATGCATATTGTAAGAAATATGTAAATGTTGACATACTAAATACTACAGCACCGAAAGCACCTAGACCGGCCACCGTGGGTGCTGCTGATGAAAGACTAATGGCGTATGTTCCAAAACTCATGCCGCTAAGCATTGACGATACAAACATTGCAATGCAAGGAGTTTTGTAATCACGATAACGTTTTTGTTCTTTTTTCTTTTTGTCAATGTATGCGGAATATACGAGAATTGTTTTATCGATTTCATCCTCGGTTTTGATATTGGATGTTTTATCAATAACACTCTTGATATCATTCGGATTATGTAATGATGATATGAGCATCATTTGTTTGATAAACACTTTACGTTTGATTGGATTCTCAACATCGAATATTCCCATATTCTTGATTGCATCACAATACTTGTTCATGATTTCACGTTTACGTTTTGCAGAACGACACGAAACCATCATGGCCATTGTTGTTGCAGTATTAATAATGAATGAATCGGTTTTTGCACGAATCATGTTTGCGATATTATGGAATATCTCATGTAATGATACTGCAACAAATGCTTGACCAAACATGGATGGATCTGCGGGTGCATCAGAGAATAATCCATATTCATCAACGACAATAAATATTCCTGCACCATGAAGCTGGAATCCTTTTGATTTGGATATTGTCAATTGATGTGCATATGTTTCATCTGGATCATATGTGAGTGTACCGGCGTTCTCATATCCTTCATTGTTCTTGATGAACTTATATGCGATATGGCAATCGAATTGTTCTTCTAATTCTTTAACGCCTTTATTGTAATTGGGACTGTTAACGAATTTCTGAATATTGATGTCTTTGGCAAACTTAACCTCTTTCTGTTCAGCACGTGCAGCATTGAAATACTTAACGGCTTTGAGAATGTGTTTGTTATCAAACTTCATGTGTTTGATGTCCTCAGGTTTTATTTGCCTCGCAGAAACTTTTTTTTTGGACTTCGATTCCTGAATGTATTGATCATTCGGGAATAATTTGAAACCCATTTCTGTGAATATATCATATCCAAGATGTGTTGAATTATTGTATTCTGTAACGAGATCCAATAACTCGGCGGATTCACCAACTGCGTTTGATACGTCGGTTTCTGTATCAGATGATGGTGCTTCTGCTGATGAATCTTCACCGGCACCATTTGATATATCATCAGCATCGGTGAAATATGTTGACTTTGGTTTCTCTTGAACGAGTTCTTTCTTTTCCGGAATAACACCATTACGTTTTAACTCTGCGACTTTTAACAACGCAGAACGTGTCATTGGTCGATCAACAATACCTGAATCATATACGAGTATTTCGTCACCTTCATCGGTAACATGACGTGAAATGACTGTACCTTTATTTGGGTCACTGGAAGCAACTGCTTCATCGAGTTTGGATTTCTCCATTGCATCATGCTGATATGTTGAAAGTTTATCATCGATGCGTTGTGAAATGTAATCAAGAACCGAACCAATTGCACATACAACAGATTGTGTATTTGCGAGTGCATTCTTACGGTTTGGCGCAATGATTGTATCATTTACAACTTTGATTGTTTGCTGTGAATCATCTTGGAGAATGTGTGATGGTGGAATACAATACATTGCTCCAACTGCTTCTAATGCTGTGATGAGATCCGGTGATTCACTGATAACTCTTTCGATTTCTTTTCTATTGAATTTTGGCATATTATTTCACCTCCTTATGATGCATTATTGGTATTGGTTGCTGTTGCTGGTGTATTCTGATTGTTGTTCGGAACTTCCTGTTTGTATGCTTGAACGATATCACGGTATACATTATAAGAATCCTTATAGAATTTATTAATCAGAGTATTAGTGGTACGAACTGCAAATATCTCTGCTAATTTCTTTACAACCTCATATACATCCTTGACAACATTGGTTGTATTGTTGTTATTTTGGTCGGATTGTTGTTGACCATTTTGCTGATTATTATTTTTATTCGCATCAGCGGGTGCTGGTGGTGTTGAAGGATTTGATGCTGTATTATTTGCATTTGGGTTATGTGGTTTAACTTGAACTTTCACACCATCTTCAGCATAGAAATTACCATCAACTGAATCAACAAATGATTCTTTTACAGTTGTTTGATCAACTTTCTGTTTGAGTGCATTCGCTGCGTCACTGAGTTGTTTTGAAATACTGCTGAAATTCTTCAAAGCATTCGTTGATTCTGTTATATTCTTACACAGATCCAAGAAGTCTTTACCTTTAACCGGCGTAGGAGTTTGATCCGGTTGTGCATCGACATTACCGTACAATACCCAGTTCTGAACTTTCAGATCAGTACTTTCGTTACTGTCAAATGTAATCTTATCCTTTAATCCGTCAGGAAGTAATTCCTTAAACAATGCATTCTTATCAACTGACTGCTGATTACATGCTGCTTCAATTTTATCTTTATAATTATGGATATTTGTCAATGCCTGAATATTAACATTGTATTTCGGGAAATTATTTACGGTGATATTCAGATTACCGCTGTCCAAAGATTGTGCAACCTGTTGATTGGTATTGTCGTTCTTTTCAACCCATGCAATTTCCAGACGATGTTTTTCAGCAAACTTTGTTGATACTTTCGCCAGATTGTCAGCACACCAACGAACGAATTTCGATATTAAATTACCAAGTTGCAATTTAATGTTTTTCGCACCATTGACAATCTTACTATCGGATTTACGTGTAACATTGACTGTTGGTTTTGCATTTGCGGTATTATTCGTATTTGGTGTTTCTTCTTCCTGAACGAAGTATTCCACGTACATATATCCCGGTGCCATGGTATCCATCATTGTATCGGAATTATCAATAACACGTGTATTGTTATGATACAATTTCAGTATGCAACGAGTTTCAATCTCTCCAAGAACAGCCAATACATCTTTGACCATTTCATAGTTACATACTTCACCGTGACAATATGAATTTATAATACCGAGCATTACATTACCAACTGCGATAATGTGATTTGCAACTTCTTCATTTGATACCAAATGTTTATCACCGTATATATGATAAATAGTATCCAGTGTATTCAGAATTGGATGTACATTCTGATTACCGGGATTATCACGACGATAATTGGAATCATATGCCGGAGAACCATAAACGATTTTGTCCAACCAATCAACATCAGTGTGGAAATCGTTTAATCTGTACATATCTTCGAATATACGTTCACCGGTTTTATTATTGAACCAACTATTATTGGAATCATGTCGTGGTTCATCATATTTGAATATCATGTTTGTTACCATACTTGCATCCGGTAAACATACATTATTCAATGTAACATACTTCGTGAGTAATTGTGCAATTGGTGATTTTGGATTCTTGATTACGTAATAAAGAGCTGCTTTTACATCGGTGAAACGTGGTGTCATATCACCAAGTACGAGTTCACGGAAATTGATACTGAATGGAATCTTCGAACGGAATATTGTATCATCCGTTTTAAGTAAACAACACTCGGTTACGAATGATTCATATGTAACTGATGCTTTCTCCGATGTGAATGCTTTTAACTTTTTCTTTACATTCGACGGTGAATAATTATTGGAATCTCCATAGAATACATTAACCACTTTATTGGTATCAGCATCATCTAAGATAGTTTGGAAGTCACCTGGATTCGGCGAATTCTTTCCTGTCAGATTTACACCAACCTGTTTGAGTACGGTATCAACAAATGTTGAACATATACGACGATACTTATCTTCACTGGGGGTTTTATCTTTACTGAATAATTGAGATAACATTGCACCCCAATCGAATTTGGTTTTCATTCCTAAGTAACCTTCGATGTATTTCTCCATTTCGGATACTGCTTTCGATGGAAGATAAATTGCATACACACCGATGTTGACATGTTTACCGCGGAATAAACGTTCATCGATATCTTCGTATTTGAAACCGAACTTCACATTGTTCATGGTTCCATCGGGATTGAGTGATGGTCTACCATATGACCACATACGTTTCAAATTCGGATCAAATGAAATTGATGCATGTGAGAAATTACTTTTGGTTTTTGCACGAATTGCATTTGACAGAAGTGGTGTTTTACCCTCAGACAATACAATGAATACGGGCTTGTTTTTGGTTGTATTAACCGATTCCTGGTGAACTTGGTTATCACCGTCACCGAGTTCCTTGGTATTGTAACTTACATGAGGATCAACATAATTTGTCATGCCGACGATTGTACATGTATTCAACAATATTGCGAACATGATGAAACCTTCGATTGCATTGGTGAATGTTTCACTGAGCAACGGACGATACTGTTGCCAAATGGAATCTGAACGATCAATCAAACCCGGTAATGCACTTACAATGTTCTTCATTACACCGGAGAAATGCAGATCATTTACCTTACGAAGATCCTCTTTGACATTCATCTTTTGAACACCGATTTCGTAATTGGATTTCAACGATGTTGGGAATACTTCATTATGTGCAATCTGCAATAAGTCAGTAAGAGTAAAATCGCGTGGATTGATATACGTACCGGAGAATGCTCCAAGAACATTTGTGTCATCAAACGGTGTATCATCATGATCTGAGATAAAACGATATGCAGACTCAACCGAGAATTTCTGGATATCATCAATGTTGTACTGAAGCATACCAATACGGAATGCTTTTATCAAGTTTGATACATATGTAGAAATATCATTCGGTGTTATGAGTCTAACTGAATACTTATTACTGCAATAACCATAGTCACAGTTGGTTGCTGAATGTACAGAATCATTGAGCTTATCAAGAGCCATCTGATACAGCTTCATACTTGTTTCAAACTTCTCTTTGAAATGCGGAGTGAACTTGAAAGGTATTTTACCAGTCTGCTTTTCAGTAGTTATATTCATTCATTATCATTCCTTCCTAAAAATATTAATCATTTATATTGAGTATACCATATATGTTCGTAGACCCAATGTAGATTACATGCTGGTTTTTCAAACCATCTAGAATTCTTAAATTCCATATATATATTATTAATATGAAGAAAGAGTAAAATATATTACTCTGGATTCACTCAAATATCAATCTATTTTCCATTATGAAAGGATGGTCATTATGACAAGAAAAACATTAGCTATGAACGGACTTATAGGCATCCGCACAGAGAACGGTGGGGTTCTCACAGGCACAAACGCTATGACGAAGGCTAGCGCTAAGGCACAGCGCACCTTCACTGGCTCGACAGTTACAGCCATCCGCGAGGACGGCTCAACATTTCAGACGACAAAGGCTCGTCTCCAGAAGGAAGCTGCTAAGCAGACCATTAAGAACTTCATCGACAGATTCTAATCATCGATGAGACTCTCCCATCTCAACAGGGGTAGTATAAAAATAATACTGTAATGATCAAACGAATAAAAGCACATCCATCAAGGGTGTGCTTTTTTGTTTATTTTTTGAACGGACGATTAAGTCAGAAAATTTCCATTACCATCTTCATGATGGTCCTGACGAAATTATCTCCGTAATTACAGCGTTTTAATTTGTTTAATGTAGACCCCGGGATATCCCGGGGTCATCATTTTTAATCTTCGGTAAATTGAGCACGTACCAATCCAGTATTGTAATATGCTTCTGATACAATATCAGTTTTTATTCCCATTGCCTTTAAGAATAAATCGGTTTTCAATAATGTCGGTTTATCGAGTGAATTCGTTTTGATATCTTTCAATGAACAACTTCCAGATTCAGATATCTTCTCTAACATGTTTTCATATTCAACCATGTTATCTCCACGAACACCACATACTTCTGACAATACATTCTTTGCACCAAGACCAATGAGAATCTCATTCTCAATACCAGAGAAAGTACCACCTTTAGATTCACCCTTTGCGATACCGGTAAGATCATCTCTATCAAGGTCATTAATAACACCAGTTGATTTTTTAGTCTGGAGCTGTTGTACGGTTTTGACATTCAAATATCCAACCAATACCGGAGTTCTTGTGCGAACCGGACGATTTGGATTTGATGATACATGAGGAATATACACATACTCATATAAATCAAGACCCATTTGTTTTGCAGCTTTTTCTACGTTTTCATATTTGAGTGTTTTCGATTTATCGAATTCCTCAATATCTAAACGCATATTGGCTTTTGGATCTGCAAGAAATGCTGACATCCATTTGGAGAATTGAGCATCATTCATTTTAGAGAATATCGATTTATACTTTGCAGTATTTGCACCAGAAGGATCTAATGCATTCATAGTACGATAAACAAGTGTCTCAATTTGACCACGTTTATTTTTTATATCTGCCATTTAAATCACCTTATTAACCGAAACTTCCTCTTTGTATTATATTTTTATCTTGTAAATTATCAACCTTTGCTGGCGTGAATGGTGTATCAATATCGAATACTCTGACATTGATATCGAATGGTGATCTGTTGAATCTCAATGCTGGTTTCATAGGCATATTGTTCATTTCAATTATAGGATAAACCAACAAAGTATCTTTATCAATTATATATTTTTTGCCCCCTTCACCATGACCGGATGAAGTCCACATCTCAAGCTGATTAGGCTTAATTGTACTCAGTCCAGGTGAGAATTGCATTCGATTCGCAGTTTTAGCTATGTTCTCAACAGTATATACGAGCTGTTCGCCATTGATGGTATCACCATTGTTTGTATTATTCTGTGGCTGTTGCTGTTGTTGATTATTTTGTTGCTGCTGTTGCGGTGCTGGCTGTGGTTGACCGTTCTGAGCCTGCTGTTCAGGAATAGGATTCTGTTGCGGTGTTGGTTGTGGATTATTCTGAGTTGGTTGTGTTCCTCCAGTTGGAGCTGGTGCAGAACCATCACCTTGTCTGATTACACCTTTACTGAGAAGATCACCATGATCGTTGAATTTTGCTGGAGTTATAAGCGTTGAATTGTCTAAACCACCTTTTCCAACGACATCAAATAGCTGTGGGTTAAGTGTATTTACACGAACCTGATACGGTTCAGTTGTATATGGATATACGTTACCTCCACTGTCAGATATAAGTGGACCATTAGTTGAAAACTCAAGTAATTGAGTACCAACATTCCATCTTCTACGTTTACCAGTCTTAGACAAGTTATTCTTTATTAAATCAAACAACTGTGCACCTGTTATCGAACCAGCATTATTGGTTCCCACATTCTGTTGTTGAGTATTCTGTTGCGGTGTTGGTTGTGGATTATTCTGACTCTGTTGTTGCTGAGGTTGAGCGGTTTGTGTTGGATTCTGTTGAGGTTGTGTTTGCTGCGTTTGCTGCCGAGTTTGATCAGTTTGACCACCACCATTATTAGCAGCACCATCCTTCTGAATAGAACCAGGTTGTGTGATCTTACCATTTGATACTTGTGCAGGTGTAATAACTGAAGCATCACTGATAGTGAAACTACCACCAGAATAGTTGAATACATTATTATTGAATGCCATTGCTGCTATTTGATAAGGAGCTGTTACAAACGGATATACCAGACCAGTTGAAGGATCTGCAACATATCTACTACGATTATTACCTGGAACAAGCTGTTTATTTTGAGCATCCCAATCATAATATTGACCAGATGTGCTGAGCTTATTCTTCACCAAATCAAACAACTGCGTACCTGTTATCGGTGTAGCGGCGCCAGATGATGTTAAACCACCATTCTGATTCTGTTGAGGTTGTGCCTGTTTCGATTGCTGTTCAGGTGTGGGGTTTTGTTGTGGTGGATTTTGTGTACCATTTATATCATTCAATATATTCTGTGCTTCCGGTGATACTCTACGTCCATTCTGTTGTTGCTGTTGTTCAGGAGCGGGTTCATTAGTATTCTGACCGCCACCACCATTCTGGTTATCTCTCATCTGATCAACGAAAGAATCACTGAGCTGTTTAGCGGTATCAGCATATCCTTTGTACCACTGCTCAACAATCTTCATTTTATCCTTACAGAACTTACGTTCATTTGCCGATGTATTACTGTCTTCGGACTTTTGTTTATACCAATCAATTGCAGCACGTTTCTCTTTGATAACATTATTCCATATATCACTGAGATCATCATAGTTAGCTGCTTTCTTGATATCTTCAGTTGCTTTCTGGAAATATTCTGCTGGATCTGGCATTGGATCACCGATGATACCACCCTTTGGTGATTGTGATAGATTACCTTTATATGACTGAGTAACATTATTCGACGCTTGCTGTACTTTCTGTATTTGTGATTTACAATAGTCAGCTTCCTGTTTTGTCACGGGACCATTTTTCAATTTGTCTTTATAGAATCTAGTCAACTTGTCATATGTTTCTACTGCTTTATCATATGCCTTTTGTGCGTCCTGTGGTGACTTGGCATTCTTTATAGTATCTATGATATTCTGGGTGTAACCCTTGAGATCTGAAATAGGTTCACCTTCAATACTAGAAACAGATGACGTCATTGAACTGATTAAATTACTCAAACGCTTTAAGATACCACCACCGGTTTTAAGCTTTTCTTTTTCTGCCTTAAGTTTATTCTGGTTAACTGCATCCTGTGCTTGACCAGCAACATTTTCCATTTGTTGAACATTGTTGCTGATTTGATCGATTGCTTGATTGACTCTATTGGTGGCTTCTTGCAGATTGTCAATCGTCAATGATGAATTAGATTCAGCTGATCGTTCAGACAATTTCTGTTTAAACGCTTCTGCTTGTTCTGGAGTCATCTGAACTTTTCTGTTGACTTCCTCCATTATCTGAGCAATTCTCTCTGGTGTAAAAGTTACATTAGTCGCAGCATCGGAATATTCATTTGCAGCTTGGATGATTGTTTCTGCCGGTTTTACCATTGGGGGTGGAACCGGTGTTCGTTTTGGTACTTTATTGGTTTTACTTTTTATATTATCAACCATCTTACGACACCATTCAATGAATCGTTGTATCAAGTTTCCATTGTTTGGTGAAGTTCGTTCAGGTGTTATTGTTGTAACACCAGCTTCCATGATTACCGTTTCAAACATTATCTGTTTTTCATAATATTCCGATAATGCCATCAATACATTATATTCGGATTCAAGGATAATGTCTTGAATACTATTCATTATACTTCACTCCTTATATGTATATTTTCTTTGAATAAAGATTATTCAATTGATCATATGATATACCGATGATGACCTTATGAGTCTGTGACCCAATTGCAATACGTTCCGTACCAGTAATCTGTATGAGTAACGCAGGCTGAGATTCCAGTTCATCCATCATACAATCGATTGTTATACCAGTTAATGATATACGATTACATTGTTCTTCGATTTGTGCTTTAATGGTTTTTGGTACCATATGATCATCAGCATATTTATGTAAGTACGATTCAATATCAATTCCAAGTTCCGGTATTGATGGATACTGACCGGGTTTCATGAATAACAATGCTTGAACAATATTTACACACATTTCAAACGTTGATAATACTTTTGGTTTGTATGCGGTATCATAATCAAGTGCAACATCATATCCAAGAGTCTGTACGGATGATGGATATTTCTTATTGATTTCTTGGAGCGTGATTCCTACTTCGTCTAACATGATTAATCACCTCGCTTTTAATTGTTCACGTATCATTTCACATATTACTGAAGTATCTTTACCGTTCATATGGAAATCATACAATTTCTCGATCAATAATGTCAATATGATTGATGTGGATTGCGTTGCATTTGCAAATACCAATTCACTGGAAACTGACACATTCGATCGCATTATCGTTAATAAATATTCATCAGATTTATTTGAGATATCTCCTTTGGTGGATAATGTTATTATCTCAGGATATTTCTCAATAATCATTTTGATTGTTTTATGTGTTTTACTCATATGCATCACCCCTGGTCAGGACGATTGTTCGGTGACTCAACATATTCATCATCGAATTCGTCGTAATTTTTATCCAGTATTTTGATGTAATGCATTCCGGTTCGTTTGCATTCATTTCTCATCATTTGGTCTTTACGTGCTTCGATATCACGGTTGTGTTCCATGAATGATGTATTGAAATTACCTTGTTTGATTTCAACATGAAGATTCAATGATGGAATAAAGAAATCTGGAATGTACAAATGTTGTGAACCGTCTCCCCATTTATAATGGAAATCAACCGGTGATGGTGCAATGATATCATCTGGGCTCCAATCCATGTCTTTCAGATGATTCAGAAAATCAACTTCGTAATTACCGATTACACGGAATTTATGTTTATCATCCCATACATAATCACGTGCATCAGCGTGATTTATCATCATCTTCCGTTGTTGTTCACCATCATTCAATAAATGTTCTTTACCATAAACATTCACCATTCTTGATTTCATCATTTTAACATATGCTTCTTTGCATTTTGGATCATCACACAGTCGAGCATATTTTAATGTATCATCATTGAATGCGACTTTACGTTTACGACACATCAAACATAAACGTCCCATTGGTTTATTGACAAATAATGAATATGCGAATTCATATCCATCATCACAATCTTCGGGAATTTGATTGTTATGTTTGTAAACCACATGGTCACAATATTTGTGTTTATCATTAAATGAACGATCGCAGAATAAACATTTTACCTTACGACTCATTTGTTTACCTCCTTTATAGTAGAATATTATAGTTTGGTCTTCAACCAATGTGTAATCTATCATCATTGATAGAACTATACTAACGAAAGTGGTGATACATCCATGAGAGTAAATATCGTGGGTAAAGGTGTATGCCCTGTACTGGGAATAATACTGCCTGTGACTAATGTTGATGTAACCGATGGAGTTCTGGAGACACTTATAAAGACACGTAATATCCGAGTATTTGACGTGATGACAGGTGTTCAAGTTACAACACGTAACTACAAGAATTTCCTCATGAGAAGAACTGTCGCTGCAGTTGCACAGACAGCCGCACCTATTGAACCAGTTAAGGTTCCCGCAACAAAGGTTGAAAAGAAGAAGAAGTCTACAAAGAAACAGGTAGACGAGGTTCCTGCAACTGTAGAAGCTGTACCGGAAACTGTTCCTGAGGAAACTCCTTCTGAAACCGTTGAAACCACCAAGGAAACATACGAAACTCCGGTGGTTGAAACTGTGCCTGAAGTATCGGAAGAATCAGTTGATACAACAGAAGAAACAACCGACGAAACATCAGATTCATCAACTGATACTGATACAACGGAGTCAACCAACAATTACTCATCAAAGAAAAAGAAGAGAAAGTAATATGGAGGCGGGTATATCCCGCCTTCTACTTTTTATTGTTTGAAAAACCGATTCGTAATCTTATATTTAAAGGAGGTTACACAATGGATTTCATTGATGAAAGTTATTTCGGTATAGATGAAGCAATGTCATTCATTCAAGAATCAAATGATTCTACAATGAGATTACGTGCAGAAATCATTGAACCGATTATGAAAACATTGGATACCAAAAAAGGTTCTGATGAATATTTGAAATTCGGTACTGAATTCATTGAAGCAAATGCGGATATGTTAGCACGTGAATTTCCAACAAAACGTGTTTCATTCCCAAAGAAATACGTTGATAATATTCTTGGTGTATTCGGATTTGAATTGGAGTCGTTTAAGAAAACAATCAAATCTTTATGTGAAGATATTAATGGTAGTGATTTCAAAACAATCATTGCAACACCAACGAATATTATTCACGCAATCGTTTTGTTTTATTCCGACATGACATTCAATCGTTATGTTCGTGATTCTGCACGTCAACAATTGGCATTAACCGTATATCATGTTATGTTCAATAAATTTTATCATGGATTGCCTGATGAAAAAGTAATGGCTTACACGTATATGCATCTTAATAGAAACTGGGATATTGTTAAAGCCGAAGATATGATGACATGGATTTCTGATAAAGTTGATTCTGCATACGCGTTTTATAAAACACAACTTACCATCAATACAACGATGAAAACAATCGTTATGTTTTTAAATCGTGTACGTACTCAGATACGTCAAGCAATGCAACAATTGGCAAATGTTTATTACAAGAATCAAACCGAAGGAAATCGTGTAAACGAAGATGCTGAAACTGGTCAACATGAATATATCGTAACTGATGATACTTCGCAAATACGTAATAAATTGATGCAATTGATGAAACGTGGTGACTCTTTGTATACAACCGAGAGTAATTTGTATACCGGGGTGGCGAAATTGAAAAACGTTTCTTCAAAAGCATTATACGAATTGGCACAGAAAGTTTCTCATCGTGATATTGGTGAATTGATTGATTTGATATTCTATGTATTCATTGTAAAGGAAGGACATAAAATTGAAGAAATAAATTCGTCTGTATATATCGGTGAGATTACCAATTTACCAACGAAGGTTGATCGTTGTATTCCCGGTAAACCAATCGTTGCTCCATACGTAAAAAAGTATGGTGTTAAAAAAGAATTGATTGTCGCATACATATGTTTGATTGCAACATGGATAATGATGCGAATCAATGATGTTACTAAATAAAAGGAGGTCTTATTATGCCAGACAATCCAAGAATGCTTGGAGACTTATTCCCTGCAACCGGTGATGGTGAAGGTCGTGGTGTCATTGATGCTAATGATCTTAATGTGTATGATTATGCATTGGCAAATAATTGTGCACGTACTTTCATTGATTATCAGGAAGGACAAAAAGTTCCAATCGATGTAAAGAATGGCGGTATCATTCCCGAGCAAGCTGCTGTTGCATCATTACATCAGAATGGTTTTGTTTCCGGTGTTGATCGTTATCTGTTAAAGAAATATATTGATAAACAGGATAAACCCACTGGATACAATGTACAAACATTTATCGCAGAATTAGATGCTCAAGAAATCATTCCACCTGTTGATCCTGAAGTTAAAACATTGGATGAATACCGTGATGATGTTACTGATCATATTCTCGATCTTAAAGTATATCAGGCTGATGTTATGCTTACATTACAAACCATTTCTGCTAAGAGTCTCAATGATATGTGGGAGAAATCACAACGTCTTTGGGGTGAAGCATATAGAATGGATTATGATACAATCGCTCAGCTCGATGCTGATATGAATGCTGGTATTGACGCTACATATGAGCATGCCGATGACAGTGGATGGAAAGCTGGTCAACCGGATATTCTTTCCAGTATCAAAACAATCATTGGTACACCGGAAGATGGTCTTAATAAAGCACAATGTGAAGAAATCCGTGATAAGTATTGGACTCCAACTGCGATAACATTCTCAGATCCACCAACACAAGAAGAGCGTGACAAGTTGGTTAAACGTTTGATCAGTATACCAGTATCAGAAGGTGTTGACTTTTATGATACATATAAGAATGCCGAACACAGTGGCGGTGGTGGCGATGATCCTGGTGAGTCACTCGTACCTGCTGATCCCGAAACTGCACCTGCAGCTTCTGGTGATCTCGCAACGTTCATTTCCAACTGTTCATCTACATATCAAACCACATTCAACAATACTATCACATCATCACACCCGAATCAGATTATCACACTCAAAGGCAATGGTGGCTCAGATGCAATTCTTAACTGCTATGAAGTCAGTGGTGGCACATGGACTGCTGTATCTGGATTAACGAATGTTGCAGCAAAGGTTGGTGAAGCTGGAATTAAACCAGTCAGTGAAGTTCGTGAAAATCATTACAACACAAGCAGAACTCCCGCCGGAGCATGGCGACTTGGTAACTGGTCTACATGCGCTGATGATATTGGTGCTTTCGGTAAAGAAACACGTACTGGTTTGAAAATCAATTATAAGAAACTCGAAGCAACTATGCATTGGATTGACGCAGGTAATTCACCACAGCAACAAGTTGAATCATATCCATCATGGTATAATACATTCTTCGATACTGCTCAAAATCCATTCCATCTTATACAATGGAAACGTGCTGACTGGGCTACCAGTGTTTTCTATAAAAGTGATAAAACCACAACTATATCTGGTGCGGATACAGCATTCGATTATGGTAAATATTATGCAAATTTCAGTGGTGTTTCTACCAATGCTACCGAACGTTTGTATGATTATGTGGATACATCATATAGAAATGCAATCGTTATTCGTTTTAATATGCCACCACATGTACAGAAACCAATTACACCAGATGAAGGAGCTGGTGCTGGTTCTGCATACTTCCTCCATAGTTCGAACAACGATTCTACACCTGCTGCAACCGGAGGATGTGTATCTGTACACAATGACAAAATGATTGCAATATTGAACTGGATCGATCGTACGAAGAGTCCATTCATATTCATCGGCTTATAATTAGGAGGTGATTTATATGCCGAGACTGTTAGGAGATTTCAACAATGACGGTATGGTTGACAGTAGAGATGGTACAGATATACTAACATATCTCAGCCAGGTTAGCATGTGTCGTGAGGCAGATCCATCCAGAACCGAAGAGGATATTGAAGCTGGTGATGTTATGCGTAACAGCGAACTTTCTAACCAAGATAGATATGCGATATCAAAAGCATATGCAATCATGAGTACATACAACCGTGTATATCCTAAAACTCAACCTGCAAACTGGACTGATACTGGTGCAGATGGATATAAGAAATATTGGTATGTTAATGAACAAGGTGAAGAAGTTTCATTGGCAGACGAACCATCTGCTCCAACATTTGAATCAAAAAAATACTTTTACAAGATAACTGGAGTTGGTGATTTACTTGGTGATGATCCAGTAGCCGCTTTAGTTACTCATTTGCCGTAACAGCCAGATAATTCCATCAACTCAAACATTCCTGATTACAGCCGTCGGAACCTCCTTTGATCTGTTGGTGGGATTTCAATATATACACCCGGGGTTAATCCCCGGGTATTATATTTTTTTGATTTGTATTTATATCATTATCGTGTACAAGAGAACTCATTTGTACAAAAATTTATTTCAATAGGAGGTTACGTTTATGGGCGTACAGAATGACAGTAATTTTGAAGGAAGTGTATTTGAGAAATCATTAAACTTCCATAATGAAAACAAATCCATTGATGCTAAACTGTGTGAGTTACCACCATCAAATGGCGAATGGCATCGGTATATCGATGAAAACATCGTTCCAACAAATCCTGCTTATACCGGTGAGAAAATTGTTGATGATAATAATGAACGGCCTTCGAAGGTTGAATATTATTTAAATATTGCAACGGTTGTTTCATCACGTTCAACATGTATCCGTAGAAAGTTCGGTGCTGTTATTGTTAAAGATGATACAATAATTGCAACTGGTTACAATGGTGCACCACGTGGTCGTATAAACTGTTGTGCGTTAGGCACATGTTTCCGAAAAGAAAATAATATTCCCGCAGGTAAAATGTATGAAGCATGTCGTAGTTCACATGCTGAAATGAATGCAATTATGAACGCGGATCCAAATCGTCGTAAAGGAGCGACATTGTATTTGGTTGGTGTTGAAATGGATGGTTCATTCACAGAAGCAGATTGTTGTTCAATGTGTAAACGATTAATTCTTAATTCCGGAATAACAAAAATAGTATTCCGTACTAAGAACAAAAGCGTTAGAACCGTCGTTGTTCAGGAATGGATTGAAAACGATGATTCATTAACAATTCATGAGGGTTATTAATATGAATAAATTTGAACAATATTTGATCGATAATAGTATCGAAACAATTGGCACACCACCACCGGATTTACGTAAAGAATTTCCGGAAGGTGCAGTATTATTCGATGTGCGTTATCGTAAACGTCCAAACGAATCATTCGAAGTGGTTTACTTAGACCCAGAAACAAAACGTTTGGAAGTTAAATATATTGCACCAATCGTCGATATATGGTTCACACGTGAAGATTATCGATATACATTAGATGGATTCTGTGTTGATCAATATTTCCGTAATAAAATGCGTGAACAACATAAACCTGATGATGCATATCAAATGCCACAAATCAAAATCAAACATGCATATCGTGTATTCTGTAAAGTTTCACAAATTCCGAAAATGATATATGAACATGCTGGAAATGCGAAAATGTATTCTGAAGATGGTTCACATCTGATTGATATGACATATAAGGAATATTATGAACAGAATTGCGATGCACTTTATCATCCTGATTTCCAGAAACGTATGTGTCAGAATCCATGGTCATATAAATGTGATTTCCAACCAGATGCATATTTCCGCATTCGTTGGTTACATGAATTCACAGATACTTGCGATGTGTCCAAGGTAACCGCGGGATTTATCGATATTGAGATCGATGTTATTGATTATCAACCGGATCTTGGTAATCCGTATGATGTTCGTACGAATGTAAATACGGTTACATCAATATATCCACATGATAAAATCGTATATGTTGATTTGTTGGAACCGCGTAAAAAGTTAAATGGTAAAACACCGGAAGAACAAAAACATTTCGATGAATTATGTAAACAACAACAAATCGAATATGATTGGATTAAATCGCATCAAGAAGAATTCATTCAAATGATTTTGGGTAATCCATCCAATAATAATTGTCCGGTTCATATTGATGCAGATGATGATAATCTGAAATATCTGGAAGGTTATGATGTCAAATTATTATTCTGGGAATCAGATAATAGAATATCATTTGGTGGTGCGGAAGCACGTTTAATCAATTCCGTATATGAACATGCAAACAAACATCGACCAATGTTCGTATTCGCATGGAATGCACCATTCGATTTTAATTATCTTCCGAATCGTGCACAATGGTTGGGTTATGATCCAATTGATATCGTGGTTCCGCAAATATTCAAATCAAAAGAATATCGTTTCAGTAAAGATAACTCGGATAATTTCAGTATGAAAACAAACCGAGATTGGTTCTATGCATCAACATATTCTCAATACTTATGTCAGGAACGTTTGTATGCAGCCATCAGAAAATCACAATCTGAAGAACCATCGTATCGTTTAAATGCAATTGGTAAAAAGGTTGCAAAGATTGAAAAGTTAACCGATACTAAGAGTGGTATATTCCGTGAGTTTGCATACACTGATTATATCAAATTCATATTATATAATATCCGTGACGTTGTTGTACAAGTTGCAATTGAAACCAAAGTAAACGATGCACAAACATTGTATTCACGTGCATATACATTCTCAACGGCGTATTCAAAATGTTTCCAAGAAACTCACATTGTGCGTAATTCCAAAGACCAATTGTTTGAAGAATTCGGATATGTAATGTCGAATCGTGCGGTAATTGATCGTACAATTGATGGTGCATTCAAAGGAGCATATGTTGCAGATCCAGCAAAGAACAAACCAACTGGATTGGTTGCATCTGGACGTGCTTATAGTAGTATTATATATGGTGCGTCGGATTTGGATGCTGCAGCAATGTACCCGAATCAAAAGATGGCATATAATAAAGACAAATTGTCGTTGTTGTATAAATGTCGAATTGATAATGATTTATTCCGTAATAAATATTGTCACAATAATTCATATAATCAAGAATACATCTGGAAAGATTCTAAAGGAAATGAACATGAAGAGGATATGGCTGGACCAATCATGAATTCATTCAAGAATCACAATTATATGTCATTGACATCCAATTGGTTTGGTGTACCGGTTATAACCGATATAATCCAATCGGTACGTAAAGAGTTAGTAATTTAATCGATGAATGGCGGGAATTCCCGCCATTCGTGATATATATTATATATGAGGCAACAGGTATGTAGCTTTTTAAATATAGGAGGTTGTATAACACAATGAATGGCGATTTATATGTACCGATTAAAGATGAAGAATACGGAAATCCAAATATGACTCAATCTGATTTTGGTGAATTAGCAAAACGATATTATTGTTTATATGGTATCAATGTCAATTTAGCCAGAGCAATTCCAGCATTGGTTGATGGTTTGAAACCAATCCATCGTCGTATATTGTATACCGTTTATAATAATTATCGTAAAGAACAATTCACTGTTGGTTCTGCAGTTGGTGATGTATTACACTTATCGCCCCATGGCGATCTTGGCTTAAGCCAGGTATTTGCATCAATGGCACAAGATTTCTCAAATAATGTACCATATCTGGATACATCAGATGGTGGTAACTCAGGTAATGCGGTTAATGGTAACGATGCAGCGTCACCAAGATATCTTCAAATGAATGTATCTGAGTTCACGTTAGATGTATTCTTCAGCGAGTTTGATAAAAAGGTTAACATGATTCCATCATATGATGGTAAAACCGTTGAACCAGTTTCATTACCCGCAAAGATACCAACGATTCTGTTGAATGGTAGTTGTGGTATTGGTTTAGGATATGCAACTGATATTCCACCATATAATCTGAATGAAGTAATTAATGCGACAATCAAGTTGATTAAGAATCCAGATGCAAAGATTAAATTGATTCCAGATTCACCAACCGGATGTGATATTATCATTCTTGATAATGAACATTTCATGTTCCAATCATCATTTGAAATTGATAATCGTAATTATGAAATCATTTTCAAGAATACTCCATATGGTGAATATTTGGATGACATCAGAGATCGTTTGAATGAAATCCAGGATTCGACAAATCCGATTCCGGAAATATTATCTGGTGATGATGAATCTCAATTGATTGAAGGTAAAATCAGATACGTAGTTAGATGTAGACCATGTAACCTTTATCAGGTTTTGAATAAACTGTTTAAACGTGTATCCGGTTTCCGTAGTAACGTTTCATCGACAAACATGTTAGTCGTTGAACCCAATTTCAAAATGAAAGACATGAATGTCAAACAGATATTATTGTCATGGATAAATAATCGTGTAATGGAAAAACGTGCATGGTTACAACGTCAATTGATTATGCAGACACAACTGTTCAATCAGAATGTTGGTAAAGCATTTATGTTATCACCAAAGAATCTGAATACCACTATCAAATTATGTCGTCAAGGCAGTGATGAAGAAGAAACCATTCAGTTATTGGTTAAACATTATAAACCTGATGTATCATCATCACAGGCGAAGTTAGTTGCAGAAGTTCCATTACATAAATTATCCATTAAACGTTACGAAGAAACAGTTGCAGAAATCAATAAAATCAAAACTGAAATTGAACGTTTACGCAATATCATATCCACACCGGAGAATATCAAAGATGAAATCATCAAAGATATGGAAAAGATAAAAGAAAAATATGGATATCCACGTCGTAGTACAATACTTAATACTGGTGAAAAGGAAGTTGTCAATGTTGGTGTTGTTCAAACATTAACCGACGGAAGTGTAATATTCTCTGAAACTGAGAATCCTGAGCATTTGTCATCTGATGTAATTCCAATCAATGGTACAGCTGTATGTTTGATTGATGATAAAGCAGGATATGTTTGGGTTGATACAACAAAAGTTCCACATGATAAACCAATCACAATGACATCAGTTGGTCGTGGTGGTGCCATGGGAAAATGTATATCAGTTGTATCAAATCCATCAAACAATATTGTGTTGTTATCCAATAGAGGCAGAATCAAGTATATGCCAATATCCAGAATACCTTCTAATACTGCAAGGAAACCGTTGGTGAAATTGGATAATGATGAATATATTGTATCTGCGTTAGAGGTTCCAGATGCATTAACGGATATATTGATATACACAAATGATGGTCAGGGCAAGCGTATCCAGACAACTGATTTGAATAAAGTAATGTCAGTTGATGCAAATGGACAGTTCATTATAAATGGATATGAAGTTGCAGGAATGTTCTGTGTTAATTCGAATAAACCATTCTTGGCATATGTAACGAAACTCGGGAGAATTAGAATCAATCATTCGAAATTCTTAACAGCAACCAAGAAGTTTGGTGAATGCAAACCAATAATCAAACTGTCACCACAAGATGATTTAGCAGCTGTATTTTGCGTTGATAAATCGCAGAAGTTGACATTACATCATGCCGACAGTAGAGTATCTACAGTTAACATTGAATCATTACCAGTATTAACAATGGCAGCTCCGCCAGAAAGACCAAAACACGTATATGGAGTTAAAGTTGTACGTGTAACATTGCAATGATTATAATGGGGAGAAATTCTCCCCATTAAATTTTATAAAGAAGGATGGAATGTATCATGAGTATTTTTAAGAAGAAACCCTCGACAAACACAATCACAACAGAAGGAGAAACCAAACAGTTGACATTGTATTCGTATCTGATATACAATCGTGCGGAAAATAAGTTTACTGGAAGTATTAAACTTACAGAAGACCAAGCCCAAGAATTGAATATGCAGATGAAATATAACAATGTTGACAATCTTATATCTTTCATAAGGAGCTGATATTATGAAACAACAAATCATTGATATGGGGATAAAATATAATGTAAAGGTATTTGAGTATAATGACAATCTTGATGAACGCCAGAATCTCAGAAGTCTCATACATCTGTTATTTGCAATGAATCGTGATACTGATTTTGGTACATATTCATTCGGTACGATTTATGGAAAACTCTCTGAGGAACAGATTGCTGATATACAAAAAATTGATATGGGGATAATGATTAAGAATGATATAGATCATTATATAAAATAATAAAAATAAATGGAATGGAATTGATTAGTATGGATGAAAAAAGATCGAGTCGTCTCATAGGCAAAATGACGACAATTGCATTACTTGCAAAGAAATATAATGTTGTATATACACCGTTGGAAGATCCTAATAGTACATTATCACATGTAATCAAATTGATTAACCAACGGAATTTGTATATGGAAGAACCAATGAAATGTGTTGAAGTTTTATTCCCTTCAGCATACAAAATGAAACCTCTCACTGTATTACTGACAGATTGTCAAATCAAAGATATAAAAAAGATTGATGATCGGTTGTTGTTAGAAGAAAGAAGTGATTGATATTAAGTATAAAATTATTATTCGGAACACATGCGTTGTTGTCACTCCAGGTGAAGATGCAATGGAACGTTTAGGTCCGATAGTAAACACATTGACATATGAAGATGAGTTTGTTGAAGAAACAATAACTCTTGGAATTATGTTGGATAAATCATCGAATGAACTGTATATTCACAAAGGAATCGATATACCATTCTTGAAGAAATTATTAATCAATTGCGATGTTGAATATGATATTGATTACGAAGGTGAAGATATGGATTTCCAATTTGAGGAACTGATATCACCACGTAATGAAGAACAGAAAGACGTTATTGATTTCATTGCAGGAGAAAATGATTTTGTGGACAACCGAGATGATTCTCGGTTGTTCGTTGTGAAAAAACCCGGATTTGGCAAAATGCAACCATTCTTTGCAAAGATTGCAACTCCAAAAGGATATGTCAAAATGGCGGATATTCGTCCCGGTAGTATCATATTTGACAACGGCGGTTTTGAATGTAAAGTATTGAAAACATTTGACCATGGTCCACAGAAAGTATATAAAGTAACTTTTTCAGATGGACGAGAAACGTATTGTGGTGATGAACATCTTTGGCGTGTAAAAGGAGATGGTGAATGGCATATCAAACCATTGTATGAAATTCGTAATTCATATATGTCATACATGACACGTTGTAAATATCGATATGAGATTCCAAAGAATGGTTATATTGATTACCCATGGATCCCACAAAGAGTTGATACATTCACATATGGAATTTGTATTGGTTTGGCAAATCATAATAAGAAACATTTGACATTCGATATCGAATATTATCAACTTGATAAAGTTCAATCGATTGTATTGGATTTATGCAATATAAACGATTGGGAATATCGATTTGAAAATAATTCATTTGAGTTTCTTGATGAACATGGTCGTTATATTAATCATGATGATATATTCTACAAAGGTATTGATTCAATTCCGAATGAGATGAAGTATTCACGTTCACGTTTAGAATTACTTGGTGGAATACTTGAATCAATGGTATGGGCTAACAATGCAAGAGTTATCTCATCAACCCAGAAAGCATTATTGAATGACATCATTGATATATTCCGTTCATGTCAATGCTATGCTAAATTAAAACTGAGTAAATACAGCAATGTTTGCAGTATTGAATTTGGTTTAAATACACACGTATTAATGGAAACATGTGAAGATTGTCGTAAGTATTTCAAACGTTGGTGGAATACATATACCAAACGTAATAAAGAACCAATCTACATCAAAGACATTAAAGAATTTGGTACATATCAATGTAGATGTATTCAAGTTGATTCTTCTGATAAGTTATATCTGACAGATGATTATATCGTTACACATAATACATATTGTACTGGATATGGAATTGGTTTGTATAAAAAGAAAGCATTGATAATAATGCATCGTGATACATTACGTGTACAATGGAATGAATCGTTATTCATGATGAATGGATTCGATCATCAACATGTACATGAAATCGAAAAAACCGAAGAATTATATAACATCGCAATTGGTAACTATGACGAAGAGTACGACGTGTATTTGATTACACATGCAACATTCCGTGCGGGATTAAAACGAATTGGTGATTTGAAAATCGCACAGAATATTATTAAGAATCTTGGTATTGGTATCAAAGTAATCGATGAAGCTCACTTGGAATTCAAAGATATATTGTTGATTGATGCTGTATGTAATGTAAAACGTAATATTTATCTTACTGCAACACCTGGTAGATCACAACGTGAAGAAAACCGAATATATTGGAATGTATTTAAATCCGCAACCTTCTATGAATCATCAAATGAACTTAATAACAATATTCCAGATAAATGGATGAACTACGTTACAGTGAAACTCGATTCACAATGTCGTCCAAATATTTATCGTTATCAAGTTACCCGTGGTAAAGGTATGAGTCCAGCATCATACGGTAAATGGGTAATTGCATATGATAAAAAGAAACGTCATTTCAAGTGTTGCAAAGAGATAGTAATGGAGTGTTTTAAACGAGATTCAAATGCGAAAGTATTAATATTAATACCATTGATTGCGTTATGTGATTCATTAATGGATTTTCTAATTGAAGAATTGGATAAAGAAGATGAATTCAAATATGCATTATCAATTCGAACCATTAATTCCAATAACAGTAAATCTGATAATGAATATAATAAGAAAGCAGATGTAATAATATCTACATTAGGTAGTATGGGTGTTGGTACTGATGTTAAAGGATTAACTGACATAATTAACATGACTCCATATTGTAGTAAACTTACAGCTGAACAATCGTTAGGACGTGTTCGTTATGCCGGTAAACCCGGACACTACTATGATGTCGTCGATACATCTGTACCAATGGATACGTTCTGGTGGCGTGCTCGTTCTAAAACATTAAAACGTTTATCGATGTCGCATTCCGAGTTATATTGGCATGAAGAATAACCTTGTTATATATCTATAATTTCAAAAAACGATATATATATCATTATTATGGTCTGAGGAAAAGATGTTTTCATATATACGGACTGGTAAGTCAACCTTGGTACGCAAAGGCACTTATCAGAAAATATATATGAAACTCCGTATCTGATGACCGTCGGCATTTGTACCCAAGATGCCATCCCAACAAAATTTTCAATACACATAAAAGGATGGTAATTAAAATGAAAAAGGTTAATGTTAAAGTTTATCTGGAATTCATCGCATTGGTACTTATGACAATCTCATTTGTCAGCGGTTGTTGCAAAGTTGGAAAAGGAGCAAGAATTCATGTGACTGACGAATTGGTCAAGAGTGAAGCTAATGTTCCGTATCCTGTTATTGCAACAGCATTAAGTACCTCGGTTGTACAGATAACTTACACTACCGAGGGTACATTCGGTATTCAGACAACAGAAACATCAGTAGAAGAATTAAGTGAAACTACTACTGAGGTTCAAGAAGCAGAGAATATCGCTGTACCTATTTCATACGCCGATCACACGAATATCGAGAATGACATGAATGTCGACGTTACGGAAATGTCATTCGAACCTAACGACTATGGATACTATCCATCTGTAGCAAATGGCTACATAACAGAAGAGGAACGTATATTCCTCTGTAACACGGTTGGAACCGAATGGGGTTCTGATTGGGTAAGCTTGTACGATAAAGCAATGGTGGTCGATACTGTAATGACCAGAGTCGAGGAAGGCTGTTGGACAAACGGACTGGAATCAACTGTTTACAACGTATTGACTGCTCCTAATCAATATAACCCCGAATATGCAGAGCCGTGGTATCACGATAACGTGACACAGTCATGCATTGATGCTGTGGAGTATTACTTCCAGCATCGCGATGATTTTCCGCATTACACATCTTTCTACGGAGATGGTGTGGAGAATCATTTCTATAACTAAATGATGAAGGGAGATATACCATGAAAAAGGGAGAGCAGATCTATCTGGTAATAATCGATTGTTCGCGAGTTAGCATTCTCACAATCGACCAAACGCCATTGAAAGTAACACGGTCGCAAAGGAATACGTTGATGAATTGGAAAAGCGAAACTTACATAACAGATGTAATCAAAGCGTTTTCAAATGACAACATACTACATCCGAAATTCTCTGTCGTACAAGACGGAGAAACTGTGTTCGAAAGATAAGCTTAGAGTATACCCGGGCTATATGCCCGGGTGTCTCGATCTCTTTATCATGGTATATCGATGTCATCGATGATATGGGTCTCATCAGGCTCTTTTGGGTGATCATCGGTGGCGATTTCATCGAACTCAATCAAAGGAAACTCATTAGTTGAAGGGACATCTTCATCTGACTGGTTTCCTTTTTTGTTGAGTTGTTTACCAACTTGATTAATACCACATGCACCAGCACCAGAAGATATTCCGATGAATACCGCTTCAATGATATTGTTACCCATTTCAACATCAGTGAAATAGTATCCACATACAGAAAGTATTATACCATACACAATCGCAAAGATTGGTAAGTAGTATGATATATCCTTTTTGAATAATGATGCTATATAACGTGTGGTAGAAACAAGAATGGTTACAAATGTCGATAACGTAATAATTGAGAATTCTAACATATAAATCACTCCTTATATATTTGGACGGTTGTCCATTACTATAGGGTACTTATATTATCAAAGGAGGAAATTCATATGAATAGCAAATTACTTGTAGTTCATCATACTGATGCAGATGGTCATTGTGCTGCTGCATTGGTTAAGTACGAACTTGCAGGACCAGCGTATACTGAGTATTATGCATATAATTACGCTGGTGAAATCAAATGCGATGTTGATCCAAGTACAATGGTGTATTTGGTTGATATATCAATGAATGATGATGTTGAAACATTCATCAAACATTGTATTGATATCAAATGTAAAATTGTACATATCGATCATCATAAAACATCGGTTGATTATTATAAGGAAAACAAAATCGATGATCCGAATTGGGTATATTTCGTACATGATGAAAATGATGAACGTAATGGAGCCATCAGCGGTTGTCTGCTTACATTCATATATTCATGTATGAATTCGGATAAACGTCAGCATCCAATGGACGTTGATTTTGATTTGACTGAAATGCGTGATCATCTAATATTTGATGGTAATACCGATAAAGAGTATCGTGTACCATTCATCGTACGGTTGATTGATGACCATGATGTATGGCGTCATAAAATGAATGAAACGAAACCTTTCTCATATGCATATAAGAGAATGCCAAAAGAGTTCACAGATCCAGAAAACGAAGATTTGTGGGAGGCAATATACAACGATAACCATCGTGTTATCTTCCAAGCCATCCAATCCGGTGAACGTTATATCGAAGATGAAAATGAAAGAAATGCAATACTCCGTAGTATTGGTGGTTTTGAATCCGACATATTTGAAAACCATTGTTATTGTATGAATTCATTGACTGCTGGCAGTGATCAGTTTGGTGACGAATATGACAATCATGACATGGTTTGTAGATTCGCATATAATGGTAAGGGCTGGTCGTATTCATTATACAGTAGCAATCCAACTGTTGATTGTTCTGAGATTGCCAAGAAATACGGCGGTGGTGGTCACCGTGGTGCCGCAGGATTCAAATTGGATTACAGTATCTTCGGTAGTCAACCTCCAAAGAAATCAATCTGGCAAAAGATCAAAGATTTCTTTATACATTAATAAATATCCCCCGGATATCCGGGGGATACAATATTATATTTTTACAATTTCTTCGAGTGGTGTTTCACGCGTTTTCCGATTATTCAAAGTTGAACATAATCCTTTCTTAACAGAATTGGATATGTCTTGGAATAATAATCCTGATAAAAAGTTTGATGTTTGTACAAGTGAACGGAAATTATCTTTTTTGTACGATAATGGATCTACTTGGGGATTTTTACCGTATATCTTTGCGAATGTATCGTTGTCTTCCGTACGGCATGTACGACGTGTCAACATCTCATATATAATAGATGGTGAACTCAAATCAATGTTATTCATTGATAAACATGTGAACATCATCTGTACTATGAGCGGATATGGTATTTGTGCAATCTTAGAATACAGGAATATTTGATTGATAAAGTATTCTACATTTACAACATTCTGACGAATTGACAAACGCGTTATTGCAGAATTCGGTTCGTATGTAATTATGATATTATCAGGATCTTCTTGTGGCTCAGCATACAAATTAAACGACATTAATGCAGGAATTGTCAATAATGTAGATGCTGTTGGTTTATCACTCTTATCATAGAATTGTACGGGTACAATGCCGAGACATGCAATGTACGTAGTTTCACGTTCGAATCCTACGAGATCGACGTCATCACCCTCTGATTCATCTTTGATACGTGGAATGAATATTCTCATTTTTTCTTTATTGAATAAATATCCATCTTTGATAAATAACTTATCAGCCTGAGATAGTACTGTTTGTTCAACTTTCATTGTACCTGCAGATTGTGCAAGATTATGTTTTGATTTCAGTTTAAGGTTAAGAATTTTATCGGTGAATTGCGTACATAATAAACCAACATGTGTTATATTTCCAAGATTATAAAATAATGGTCCTGCACATTTCGCACATATACGATCGTGTGTACAACAAACCGGTGAACACAATCTGACCGTTTTACCCATATAAGAATTAATGTTCTTTGGTGTAAGAGTTACTATTTTTGAACCTTCCATTATATTACGATTATAAACATATTTCGCTGTAGATTTATCAATCAATAATGGGATCGTGGCTTTGGTTCCACAATCTGATTTTGGATTCGGGTCTAATTCTTCTGACTGGAGCAATGCCATCATTTGTTTTGACATATATCCAGCATCAGCAGTACCAACTGCAGAAGGATATGCACCAGCAACAACTGAATTGGCAAATGCAGGAATATCCTTTCGATCAATGCCATCCATCATTGAAGATTCAACAACATCATATTTTTGCGTAATATCATTGAATACTGCACCACGCATAACATTGATTGTTTTGTAATTATTGTCCAAATTATAAACACCGGAATTGAATAAATCATTTGATTCACCAGCGTTTTTCAAATTTGTTTTAACCATTCCAATTAATTCTTTTTCAATTGAATTGGTTGCAAGAATCTGTTTAACCGGGTCATTTGAATTGACATCATTTGAAAGTTGTTTAAATAATTCCACTTTACGTTTATTTACGTTTTCCATTGGCATCAATAATGATGATGAAACCGCAGTTCCGATATAACAACAAATCCATGCTGCTAAATGATCACGGGTATCAATAACATTTGCTTGGTCTTCAGTTGTAATCTGATCTGCAATAACTAATTGCGCCAGCATGGTTTCAAATGATTCCATTCCTTTATTGCTTAATGGAATATTCCAATATTTTGTTACTTGGATTATATGTGTTTTCTCCAATACAACTCGATTGAATAACAACATTCCAAGTGATGTTTCTGTTGGTCCAACAACATACGGATACTCTTCCGGTGTTAACATTATATGTGCATTACAATCAAAATTCGCATGTTTAAAAGTACCAGTTTCACGATCATGATATGATGCAAACATGTCTTCGATAAATGCTTTGTTGATTTGTTCAATTGGGGTTGAAAGAAGTTTTTGTTTACCCAATTTAGTATTCTGGGCATCAGCCATTAGTATCATTCCTTTCTTATATATAAAAGATTATCGATTGGTTGATGGTGGGATTACCCACCATCTATAATTTTTGAATTCGATATTTATATTATTTAAATGGAAGAGAACAAAGAAATATTTATCGAAAGGAGCTGTTTCTCATGGGTGAAATTGTGATATTCCCCGTACCTTCGGGTGAGAGTATCATTTGCGAATAATACAAATGATAATATGAACAGTGGTTGATCCCCACGATAAAGAATCGATCGTTCAACGTAATCGCAGTTACGTTGTTCCATTCGCCATAAACCATCGACATCTTTGAACTCTTCCTAATATATTGTAATTCAAAGGAGGAAAATAAATGGATTACAACAAACTTATTTTACCACTGATGATGATTTTGCGTAAAGCAAAACCTGATGAATCAGTAATTAATTCGTTGATAAAAAGTCGCGTATGGTATACTGTAGACATCAGCACTATTTATCACAGTATAACCCCTGTGTTTTCGGCGATATCTGATAAAGGTAGTAAATCAATGTATATAGATGAAAGCGGTGAAGTATATACACAGTTTCGAACACCATTCGGCGCATCATCAGTCGATCTAATATGGTACAAGAAAGTGCCGCTCTTAATTTTGAAACGACACTTCAAAGATACCCATGCGTCAAATTATGAAATTATGACGCTCAACAATAAGTATTGTCGAGAGATGGTAATCGAATTTGTTAAAAAATGTGTCGCTGCACAAAACAAATTTGCAGTAAACACATTCGCCGGTCAAATTGATATTGTCGATTACACCGGACGTAATGGTGAATATTTACATTGCGACAAAAAATCATTTGATGATGTCTTTCTGCCTGATGAACAACAGAATGCTATCATTAATGGTGTGAACGATTTCATCAATAAAATACCGTGGATGGAAGAAAATCATATTCCGACCCATTACGGAATATTATTGTATGGAACACCCGGATGTGGTCGTACATCAATTATTAAAGCCATTATTAATAAATGGAATATTCGTCCACATTACATTCAGCAATTAGAGTGTTTGCCGCAATTGGTAATGTCACAGTTACCCACACGGAAAACACCAACAAATGAACTCCATATGGTTATATGTGAGGATATTGATTGCACACTGTTTAATCGTCAGAAAGGTTTCAAAGAAACTAAATACGATGAAGAGTATGACGAATTTGAATGCAACGGAGCATTCTTTAATCCGAATCTGCGTAGGGGTAAAACATCTTTGTCACAGGTATTAAATGCAATTGATGGAATGGTGGCACCACATAATACATTATTTGTGTTTACGACCAATCACATCGAAGAATTAGATCCAGCTCTGATTAGACCGGGTAGAATGGATTTGCATTTGGAGATAAAACCAATATGCAAAGAAACGTTAAATAAATTCTGTCTTAAATTCTTTGGTAAATCAATACCGGAAGATTTTAAATGTAAAGAAGGAGTGTTATTCTCCACATTGCAAACGATCATAATGGGTAATGGTACCTATGATGATATATTAAACTATATGAAAGAGGAGTAATTAAAATGAAGAACAACAAACTCACAAAAGGATTAATCATCGTATCAACAATTGGTGCAATTGCATCAATCGCTCGTTTGGTACTGATGCTGATTGACAGAAAGTCACAGCACACCGATGAAGTGTTATACTTCGATGGTTGTGATGAGGATTGTGATATTCCGACATATCCTGATTTCTATGACCAGGCTGAAGAGGAGGATACTGATAATGAGTAAAGAATTAGTAGATGATTTCATCAACAATACAGGAACAAAAGAAATCCCGGAAGATGAATTAGTAGCAATACATTCAATACCAATGTTTCTGCCGTTATACACAGAACCGGTTGGTATTCCTGTTCAGCCAATTATTGATATGACACCGGAAGAACGTATGCGCACTTTTAAAGAGTTCATAAAAGATATTCGTTCGGTATGTTCGATGTTCAAGGATATCGCGCATCTCGATAAACTTAACAATCCGGATGAAATCTACGAGGAAATCAAAGATACCGTTTGGCCATTCGCGGCTTCAATCGGTATAAAATTCAATCTGGCAGTTTCCGATAAATGGTTGGAGATAAGCTGTATACTTGTACAGGTTTACGGTTATCTTACCGAAATAACCAGATGGATGGCAGCGGAATACTCCATTACGTATGATCCCGATGATGACCAAGTTGTACAAGCGGCAGTATCGGACGATGTTGATGAACAGCCTGGAGAATCTGATGAACTTGAGGATTCTAGATTCATGGATATGCTCGCAGCAGAGATGATGGGTGCAACCCAGGGTAACCCATTCTCTGATAAAGAATTATTCGGTGAAGACAAAAAATAATTAATATTATGGCGGGGTCTATACTCCGCCATTTTATACGAAAGGAATGAATACAATGAAAGTATCATTAATCACAAACACACCACATCCTGAAGAAGTTATAACCATGGCAGCAAAGATGTGCTATTCAAACAAAACTATTGCTGAAATGACGCTTGAAGAACATGAAGGTTTCATCAAGCGTCTTATGGAACTCGGACATGAGTCTCCTATCGAACACGTATCTTTTACCTTTGGAATTGAGGGTATCTCGAGATCTACGAGCTTACAGCTCGTCCGTCATAGAATAGCGTCATATAGTCAGAAGAGTCAGCGTTATGTCAAAGAGGATCAGTTCGACTACGTGGTTCCACCTACAATCGAAGGTCTTGGTGCTGAAGACAGATTCAGAAAACTGATGGGATATATTCAGTCTGAATACAATTCCATTAGAAACGACATCATTGCTGAACTTGAAGCACACGGTGCTGATAAGAAATCTGCTGAAAAGATAGCGAACGAAGATGCCCGTTACGTACTTCCGAATGCATGTCAGACTTCATTAGTATGTACCATGAATGCTCGTTCGTTGTTTAACTTCTTCAAACTGAGATGCTGCAATAGAGCACAGTGGGAGATTAGAGAAGTTGCAAATGAGATGTACAGAATCTGCTACCTTGTAGCACCGACGTTATTTATGTATGCTGGACCGAGCTGTGTTGTGAATGGCAAGTGTTCAGAAGGTAAGATGTCATGTGGACAGTTAGCTCAGAAGAAACGTGAGTTTGAAGAATTAAGAAATTAAAATAAAACCCGGAGCAATGACATTTTCGAATTGTGCGAGAGACTTCAAAAATTAACAAACGGAAGGGGAGATTATATGAACGGAAACGGTTTTTCAATGAAAATGATGGATTTGTGTATTATGAATATCTTAAAGGATTCCGTAAGATATCCATATAACATGGAAAATACATTATTAAATTCTGTAATATGGCAACAATCGTTATGCATACCTATAATACATGATGCAATGTTGATATTAAACGATCGCAGTAAATATTATAAAATGTGGTATAATACATACTACATTAACACGATGCTTGAACGTAAAGCTTGGAATGAACGAGAACGTATTCTTAGTAACGCCCGTGAATATATCTATAATCGCAAAAATGAAACACCAATAAATTACTATAATTTTGATATGGAACGTTTTGTGTATATGTTAATATCAAGCAAGCGTTTGTATCATCGTAGATGAAATATTGGGAGCCATTACGGCTCCCAAGAATTTCATTATTCGATATTTATATTATTCAATAGAATGATAACAAACGGGAAATAATTTCGAGAGGGGTGAAAATTATTATTCAGCTCCCGAATGTCATCATTCTTATATTAAATGGTTATTAAACCAGAAAGGAAAATCAATATGTATAATGAAAATTACAGTCGCTTAGACGCTTTGGAGGCCCAGAACATTGCTCTCCGTAAACAGCTCGGAGAATTCGGATTCTTCGGACCGAACTATTTACCTCCAAGATTAACAGATATCCGTGAGGATATTGAGAATAAACTCACAGTACGTGAATGGAAGCTCATAAACAATATGAGCATTTCGTACACACCTGATCAGATTAAAGAATGCGTAAGTATTCTGAATCGTCTGGTATCCGAAGGAGTGTTCGACACAACGGCACCGTATTATACTTCGTATTATAATTTCGGTAATCCCACACCATATCCACCAATGGGTGCTGGAGTGGTTGCAGATCCAGCAATCACAAAGGAACTCACACCTCAGCCTGAAGATACTAAGAATATGATCATAATGTCTGGTATGACGGAGCGCATAAGCGTACCTACTTATTCGGGTGTCGGATTCACCGACCATGGAACTCGTATCGAGATTGAGACTGATAAAGTTGGAGTCAATAGTTTAAGTTACATAAAGCTTAGACTCACTGAATCGATTAAGGACAAAAACGTTGTTACGATCAATATTCCTGAAAAGTGTATCGAAGATGCACATAACACATTTAAGGGCCATTATGATTACATTGAATCAAATGTGCTTATAACGTGCCCAACAACAATCACACTCATTAGTTCAGATATAAAATATGTTGATAATATTATCAACTGCACAATGAAATTATTTGCTAAGATATACGATAAGGATATTGCAGAAGTAAATAATGAAAATCCCGGACTCATCACAGCAGTAGAAGACGATGAGGAGGTTGTAACAAATAATGAATCTGATTGATGAATTACGTCGATTGGAGAAATTATTTGGTATTAACATCCATGACGTTTGCAGTGTTGCTGTATTCGATATGGATGAACCACATATTCAGGGGTGGCGTATTGCTACCCCTGATACAATGGTAATTGACATCGGCAAAACATACATATTTAAAAATGAAAAATATAATTACAGTTACATGATTAAATCATTAACTGATAGAGGATTCAATGCAAATACCATCAGTAAAATGTTGGATATTGGTGTTGAACAAATAAAATTAATCGGAGGTATAGTAGCATGATAGATGAGAATTATATAAAAATGGATGGAGAACCCGACAGCTTTGAAGGAGGCGCAATCAGATACTCGAAAAAAGGAAAAGGTCGTTATGATCTAATCCCGAACGATGTTGTATATTTCATATTAGGATTTGCTGGTTTGTTGTTCAAAGAGAAGCCGGACACGATATTTTTGTTATCGGATGTATTGAAAGACGCGTATATAGACGACCGTCAAAGATACATAAAAGCCATAATTGATTTTGTGGCTTTAGAGTATGTTTATCATACCGATGAAGATGACAAGTACAATTTGGTCGCTGTTAATTATAATGATTGGTTGATCGGTTTTGTTAAAGCATTGCGCGATTTAGCCATACATTATGAGTACGGTGCAGAAAAATACGGTGTGGACAATTGGAAGCAGGGTATTCCAATTACCGGTGGTGAACGTGGTGGTTCGTTTACTGATTCCGGACTTCGACATCTCACCCAGTGGTTTCTCGGTGAGACAGATGAAAAACATGGAGTTGCATTCATGTGGAACTTCATGAATGCTGCACATTTACAGTTGCAACAAACATCAACAAGAGTCGAACAGATTCTCGAAGAACGTTATCAGAAAAATAAAAAGATAGCGAACGAAGATATTCATGATTTCGATGATAATATAACCGATTAATTTAAATGTACCCGGGCATTACGCCTGGGTTTCTTTTTTATTCTCCATCTGTTGGTTCAAATAATTTTACGTCATATTCTTTGTCGTTGATTACGATACGACCGTAACCAATTGCTGCAGATGAATCACTTTCGGGATCATCTGGTTCGGGTGTTGATGGTGTTTCAGGTTCTGGTGGATTGGTTGGTTTATTACCGGGACGGTATCCATCATCATATACTCCAAGTTCATTTGGAATACCACTGATTTCACATACATTGAGGAAACATCCTGCAGAGAAGTTTGGTCTGATACAGTAGTGACAATGTGAACCAAAGCTGTATCCAGTATCACCTTCGATACCAATTACATCTGTACAGTTTACTTGTGCACCAGTGTATGTTTTGATTTCTGACAGATGTCCATAATAATAGTAACGATTATCAGTACCAAGGATACATACGAATTGACCAAAACCTTGTCTGTGATTGGAATCATTCTCCCATCCAGCATAGATAACTCGACCGCTGATAGTAGCATGAATCTCTTTAGAATCAATACCAACCAGATCGAGTCCATCATGGGCAGAACCTTTGAATTGTTGAGTAACACGGAATTGACCGCAATACGGTGAGTTCATATACTCACATCCTTTCGTTATTTTTATCGATGAGTTGAAACCTAATGTATACTAGAATTTGGCAATTCTACATATATATTATTCTTATGGACAGATGCGAGAGTATTTGTTACATTATAATTGAAAGGAATTCATATATGGATATTTGTTCAATGATCAAAGAAACAAAATTGAATGGTGGTGATATATGGATAACTTCAGATCTACACATGCTAAAACGTGGAAAGGATACTCCGAGAATAGTATCAAATGATGAAGTTATCAAGAATATTACCAAAGCAGCCAGTACTATGATTACTGAAAATGATATGCTGATCTTTTTAGGAGATTTATTAGATGATACAATCCCGAGAACGATAGCAGTATGTGAATTTAGTGAATTCACAAAAATGATTAAATGCAAACGTAAGGTGTGGATAAGAGGTAACAATGACATGTTATCTGATAAATTGTTGAAGAACAATGGATGGGATGTATGTTATTCAGCAGTCGGAAAATATAATAAACATGTCATTGTATTCTCTCATACATCATTGGAAATGGTCGGTCGCCCATGTATAAATATTCATGGACATATGCATCGAAACGATAACAATACAATGTATTATTATCATGATCCAATACGGTGTATAAATGTGGCGCCGATTACATGTAAAGGTTATTTTATTAATATAGACGTGATCGATCACATGATCGACGAGAAAGTATGGACGAACAATGTATCAGCATGGTCGGGTGAAGAGAAACCCGGCATGAGTAAATTTATCTATGAACAAGCAATGGATGAATTCAACGATGACGTGCTTCATGTTGTATTTGGAGGAGGTGAAAAAGAATGATTGATATAATATCAAGAGTTGTTGCAGGAATAATCGCAATTGTGTTTGCAGTATTAACAATATTAGCCGAACAGAAAGTGGAACGTACCAGAAGTGCACGTTCTACAGCATCGATGCTTATATCATTATGCGTATATTGTGCATCAATGATTGCAGTATTAGAGTGAGGAGTTGATTAAGATGAACGGATATACTCGAGCATTTTTACAGACTATGGTGACAAGCTGGTACAGACCATCACTGAAAGACGACAACGAACGTGGTGCACACTGGTATATGACCGCATTAAGATTGTCGAAGATGATGAATTCGGTATTAGTACCGGATGATGTTGAAAGAGATGTCGTTGAAAAATTCATTAAAGATGGCCATTCTGTTATGATGAACGACGGAATGACCGCATTAGGTGAATGGATAGAAAGTGAGTCAATTAATTTGGGAATTTTCCCAGATGTAGACACGATGAAAGAATTGTGTCGCCAAGCGTACATATATTCCGGAGCAATAATGGCTCAGATCGATCCTTTAATAATAGAGGAATAATAATTTATTTAGAACCCCGATTAACACCCGGGGTTCTCTTTTTGTAAAGAAGGTGATATAATGTTAACAGAATCATTGAACGTAGATTCATTCAGAATAAAATGTAAGTTCCCCAAATCAATAATGATGAATTTATTCATTCCTACATTCAGTAAGTTTGATCATATTTGGCATATCAAATACAATGATGAACCATTGACGATTATTGATGAATCGTATGATGGTGAACATATGTATCTGTATTATTATACTGAATCAGGTGAACGTTTTGATATCGTAGATGGTGACATTATTCGTTTGGATCTTGAGATATGGAATGCACGTGGAGCCAGAAGGTTCATGGGTAAAACGAATCTCAATGCAGATGAGATAGTTTATGTATGTGAAACATGGAAGGTTGTAGAACAATCCAATGGTCACAATAAATTTGAGATGATCGAAACAGATGATGTCATTATAACTGAATTGCTTAAACCACGATGGGATATGAACATGTTCCAGAAGAAGATCAAGATGGAATCAGAACCCTCGGTTATCGATGTTGACTTTGTTGAAGTTAACGAGAATCAAATTGAAATGAAAGGAGACAATTAATATGAATGAAACATTATTAGCAGAACTTGTATCCGAGTTACATAATATCAATTTGAATCTGATTGAATTAAAGGATGCAATTATCGGAGGAAAGAATACTGCATCGGATAAACATGAACAAAAACATGAAGAACCAATTAATATTGATTTAGAAGGTTTATTCTCGAATACATTATCATCATATTGTATTTGTGATGAATGTACTGAAAATAATGATGGATGTTGTTCCAAGAATATGCCATTGTATAATAAGTGTCAGGTATGTATGTATTACATAAATGATGCTGTCTACAGACCTATACTCGAAGGAACAGAACAGATTTAAATATACACCCGGGTATATCCCGGGTGTTATTTTCTTATTTTAAGTTTGTATGCAGTACCAACATCTTTGATACTGACTCTCCAATGTTTATATACAGGAAATACATACTTTCGTTGGAGATTATATCCATTTGAGTGATATGCGAATCCTCTCAATGAACCAATGCAACACCGACGATGCAATGTCATCATTTTTCCGTTATAGGCAATACATTTAATCTTTAAATTATTTTTTATTCTCTTCCGTAATAATACACGATCTGGAAACAAATTATATCCAACAAAATCTAATCCTTCTTCCAATGTCCTAATCAGATAATTCGGTTTAACAACCAATCCTTCATCTAGTAGTATACTGATAACAAGATCAGCTAATAATCTCAACTCCCCAGTATTGTCTCCAAACAATACCATGTCATCCATATATCTGTAATAATGTTTGATGCGATATCGTTCTTTCATCAGATGATCGAATTCTGTCAAATACAGATTACCACTGAATTGTGATAGATAGTTACCAATGGGAACTCCTTCGTTAGGTTCAACTGAATCTATGACGTTAAATATCAATCCAAGTAAATCAGGATCTTTGAATAATTTATAATATTTCTCCTTCAATCGTTCATGGTCAATTGATGGATAGAATTTACGAATATCCATTTTAAGATAATACCTCATGTCGGGTAATCCACGTTTGTAATAGTAGTATGTAGCAGCATGGATACGTTTCATACATGCAAGCGGACCTTTTCCTTTGATAGAAGAATATGTATCATATATGAAGTGACGTTCCATAATAGGACCAATGATTTGTAGGATTGCCCATTGTACTATTCGATCTGGATAGTACGGGAGCTTGTATATCTTCCGGAGTTTCTCACCTTCCTCACGTTCAAATACGTCGTATTGAGATGTCTGGAATGTGCGATTGAGTAATGATTCTTGGATTTGTTTCAGATAATAGTCTGGATTGGAATTAACCATCTTGACTTCCTTATAGAATGCTTTTCCACGAGATGCATTATAATGTGCAAGTCGTAAATTATCCATATCACAAATAGCATCAAAAAGTGTCACCCCGGGATCACCCGGGTAGTAACGATATCTAATCATATTTATTCTCCTTTATATTGTTTTTGCTTATGTGAATAACAGAGTCTTCGAAAACCTACCAACACCGTTTGTTCGTGCCATTTGTTCGTCGTATAGACTGGTACATGTTAGGTATAGCTGTTTGCCATGTATGATAACATGACGACATAAGTACGTGTGCCGATATTACGATTCCGATTCGAGGTAGCATTATTCACATTCCAATAGAAAACACTGGCATTCGACGAATTATTCCAATTACTGCCCAAATGAGCTGTTAATCTATTTTCGATAAGACTACTAGCGGACTAAATATCAACCTAATATACCATGCGTAAAATCGTCAATCTGTAAAGATCATGGGGATACGCTCTTATCTCAGTTCGATTAAATGTATGTTATAAATTTGGTGAACCCCAAAGAACATGAAGTCCTTTGGGGTTCGTGTAAAATCGAATCCGTATATCGTGGATTCGATTTTACAATTATTATTTATAAATATACACCGAGACTTATTAAATTCACGAAGGAATATACATAAGCCGCGCGCCGAGAACACGACTCCGAGCCGAGGCAGCACCATACACATACCAATAGAAAACACCGGCACGCGACGAATCATTCCAACAACCGCCCAAACGAGCCGCCCTATAACCATTAAGATTAGCCGTTTTATAGAAGTAATCGCCAACTGTCGTAGAAGCCGAAGCACCACCGCTACCAGCAGTTGATGGCATGAATACCCAGTCATATTTATCATTACCCCAACCGAAGTATTTAACATAACCATCTGTATTAGCAACAGTAAATCCGGCTGATTCATAGTTAGATGTATTGGTATCAGAGAAGTTCATATCTGTACATACATATGGAACACCACCACGTTGTGAACCATTGCCATATATGTTAATTCCATCAACCCATTTCCATATGTTACCCCACATATTTTCAATACCACGATAGTTAGCAGATGTGGTTGTTGAAGATGTGTACGTTGTTTCTGTTCCACCTATTTCATTAATAGTAGAAGCAGCACGACCCGTTGTATTTCCAACCGTACTACCAACATATGATGCACAGTTATACGACGAGTTATCAGTAATACCAACTACACCGTTAGCGATAGCAACCTGTGAGTTACAACCATATTCAACAGTAATCAACATCTGAATTGCCGATGCGAGTTTGAATGTAAGAGCATACCATCCAGCTCCACGGTTCTTCGCAATCTTCATGGCATTCGGACGTGTGAGTTGTTGTGTTAAACCAGATGCAGGTTTAACATGAACTGTTGTACCACTGTTATCAACATAACCAATTGATGCTAACAAATCTCCTGTGGATGCAGTAAAGTCAACAGTTTGTGCATCGGTTGTATTATATGCTGATGCAGATGTATCGTATGTTGAACCTTCGAATGCAGAACAAAGAACATAGTTAACCTCATCACCGTTAGCATTAATAAATGCAGGATGGAGTTTGTAACCGTCGAGTTGTATATCAGAGATGCTGTAGGTTGCTTCGTGGATGTCGTAACCATAATCAGGATTATTAGAATCAACAAGTTGTTTATCGGTAATATTGACTTTGTAATAGAACTTCGGAATGTATACCATTACCTGTCCATTAGAACCATCTTCTGTATATGATGTATCTCCGTAGTATGCGGTGATTGTACCATCGTCTGATACATTGCAACGACCCATCATATTATATGCACGAAGATTCAATACTGATCCTGTTGTGGATGTTGTGTCGTTTTCATAATTGATTGTACGTGATGCTGAAATAGATGGATAGTCGTAAACGAAATGTGTTGTGTTAGGTGCACCCCATGGATATCCAGTTACTTCATTCTCCGACCATGGAACATATACAGTTTCGAGGCTGGTTGCAGAAGTGAAGAGGTTTTGTGAGAGTGAAGTTGGAGTTGATTTAAACTCAATGGATTTTATATTCGATGAAAGGTACATCCATGTTAGTGAGTCATCAGGTTTGTTATTGATAATTATGTCAGTTGGCTGGTGATTATTATTATAACGAATTACTTCGACAAATGGTGGAGTTGGTGCAGGTGGTACATTTACGACTATACTATTATAAAGAGTTGTATCATATGTATCATTTTCAGTAATCTCTGTTGGATATGCAGTTTGTGGAACCAATGCACCAGAGTTAACAACTTTACCCTCATCTGATGATGAATATGTATTTGGAACGTTTACGGTTATTTCATCATAACCAATGGTATTAAGATCGTTGTATGTAATCGAAGTTAAAGATGGTTTAACGGTTGTATTGACATTGAATGTGTTATGACCAACAGTAGTCGGAATCTGAACTTGTGCCTGAACACTTGAGAGTGTGTCTGCATAATCACCGATACGCATCAATGGTTCGTTGACTATGCCAGTTGTGGGTTCTGCCAATACGTACCAAACTGTGACGGGTGTTCCTGCAGCGTATTGCTGTTGGAGATATGTTTTGAAGTCATCAACTGTACTTATTAAATCGGGACGGATTCTGAATTGCGAATTTCCACTCATCGCGATTCCAATATCTTCTGTTGTACTTGAAATATTGGCGTTAACATATCTATCGCTTATAATTGTCGCCCAGCTTCTTGCATCATCGATGCTTAGATAGAAAAATCGTGTATTTCCACTACCTGATGTCTGTAACGCTTCTGTTCCTGTGAACTCATACTTCTTAATCTTCCTCGTGGATTGAACATTACCGAGATAAATATTATTAACATCAGTATTATCTGATATTGAAAGTTTGTATCCATACGGCTCATAGGGTAAGGCTGTACTGCCTACATTAACCATAACCCAAAAACCATTTGAAATTATTTGTGATTCACTCTTTTTGTCTGCTCCTGCTCTAATTGCAAAATCGATTTGTGTCGTTCCCTCAGGTGCTGTAAACGTTGACCCGGTATAATCCGTATCACTTAAAGATGAGATATATGTGTCACCGTTCCAAAAATATACACTCATTGACGGATTTTCGATTGACATTGAGCTGATTGTAAATTCAGTCCCTGCCGATATTGGTATTTTTGGAGATAACCATTCACCGTTTGTATTGGTCGACGTCCATTGACCATTATACGCAAAACGATAACCCACCAACCAACCGTTTACTGCTCTAATAGATTGACATAAATTTCCCGTCTTGTCACCGGTACCATTTACAGCAACTGGACTACTCGGAGTAGGAGTTCCATTCTGTACAGTCTGTCCAGTGATAGAATACGATATTAATGGATCACCAATTGATTCGAATTCAATTGGTAAAGTATCGGATGTGATAGTTTTGTTTACTCCAAGCTTATAATATGATATTGATGTTGATGATGGTTTAACAGTTAAATCATAATCAATAAGATTATTACCGGTTACAGTTGGAAGGGTAATATCAGAATTCGTTAATGTTAACTGGTCGGAGTAATCACCAATCTTCATGAGTGGTTCATTGAGCGTGGTTGTTTGTGGTGTTGCTAATACATAATACACGGTAACGGGTGTTCCCGCAGTGTATTGCTGTTGCAAGTAAGATTTAAAAGCATCAACCGTTGAGTATGAGCTATCGCGTATATATAGAATCATGCTAGTTCCTGATCCAGCATAAAAAGTTGACGATTTATCAGCAACATAACTCCAGAGACTAACATTCGCCTGAGATCTGTAGTGCGTCGAAATAGTTGTTTTAATTGTCTGTCTCAGATAATCACTTACAGCAATATTAAACAAGTTAGCATCTAAATGCCCTGATGTGATATCTTCCTGTCCTGTCAGCACCAACTTCTTAATTTTTCTTGTAGTTTGATAATTACCGAAGTAAGCATTGATATCATTACCACCATTGATAGATGTAGGTAAATAATAACCGTATGGTTCATATGGTAACGGTGATGATCCTTCATTAAGTATCGTGTCATAATCTTCGGGGTGTGATCCATTAAGATTACGATACGCAATAGTTATGTAACCTTCATCAGATGTTACTGTTCGAGGAATATTATCTGATACACCATTCGTGACAGTCGATGCTCCTGATGAAACATTACCCGGTAATATAAACAATGGAGCGCCTGAAGACGTAATCGGTGCATTTGTAGATAATGTAAAATCACCAGATCCAACATATATGCCGATATATGTGAGATTAGTGCTTATACCAGCATATTCTTCATTCCACAAATTATTACTCTTGATACCAACACCAATCACATCGACCGGCGCCGTGGGCGTCGGTGTCCCATCCTGTACCGCATTACCATCAACCGTCATTGATACAATTGGTGAACCGTTTGCATCAATTTCAATTGGATATTCATTTCCAGTAACAGTATCCAATGTTCCATTTCTATAAGTACCATTTTCATTGATACTTATTGAAGTTAAATCCTTTTTGATTGTTGCTATATCTTCCGGATAGTCACTGAATTTATCTCCGTCATTAACAGTACCACCCTTTGCGATAATAGCGTCTTTAATAGCATCACGAGCAACAATCAGATTTTCAGTTTTCTGTTGTAACTCCGCAATGTTTTCATTTATTGTTGGCATATTAAATAACACCTCCTAATGCAAGATTTATTTCAGTTAAATCGAGATTGATATCATCGATTACCTGATTGATGGATAAAACATTTGCAGGTTGTTTTTCCAATCCATCAGTTGATTTTGCCGTACCTCCAACAGAAAGTACGGCATTACCAATATTGATTCTGGTTTGATTTACACGTTCTAATTTATCGGCGATTGTATTAGGCATAATATCACCTCTCATTTATTAATATTCAATGTATGTATATGACGATGGAGACGGATAATTGGTTTTTGTTGTGTATGCTGTCAATGTTCCTGATGGTACATAAATAATACAATCAGTTGGAACACCTGTCCATGCAGCACTGCTAGAGACAGTCGGTGGAGTTGTTGAAGTAAATTTGATCGATCCCAATCCATAACAATACTGGAAAGCATAACTACCAATACTAGTAACTCCATCAGGTATTGTAATAGATTGTAATGAAAAACAATACTGGAAAGCATTACTATCAATACTAGTAGCTCCATCAGGTATTGTTATTGATGTTAATGAAGTACAATTTTGGAAAGTGTATTGACCAATACTAGTAACTCCATCAGGTATTGTAATAGATTGTAATGAATAACAACTATTGAAAGCATAATTACCAATACTAGTAACTGAGTTAGGTATTGTAATAGATTGTAATGAATAACAATACTGGAAAGCATAACTACCAATACTAGTAACTCCATCAGGAATAGTAATAGATGATAATGAAAAACAATAATTGAAAGCACTCTGACCAATACTAGTAACTGTATCAGGAATAATGATTGAGGTTAATGATCTACAACTAGCAAAAGCATTACCACCAATACTAGTAACTCCATCAGGTATTGTTACAGATGTCATTGAAGAACAATCACTGAAAGCACTACCACTAATACTAGTAACTCCATCAGGTATTGTAATAGATTGTAATGAATAACAACTATTGAAAGCATAATTACCAATACTAGTAGCTCCATCAGGTATTGTTATTGATGTTAATGAAGTACAATTTTGGAAAGTGTATTGACCAATACTAGTAACTGAATCAGGTATTGTGATAGATTGTAATGAATAACAACCTTGGAAAGCATAATTACCAATACTAGTAACTGAATCAGGTATTGTGATAGATTGTAATGAATAACAATACTGGAATGCTCTACCACCAAAACTAACATTATTACCAATCTCAATACTAATCAATGAATTCTGATATACTCTATCATTATTCACATTTGGAGATGAGGATTTCCTAAGTATATTAGAATAATAGCTACTATCACCATTCAATGTAATACTACCAGTTGTTACTGAAATGGATATAGTATACTCCCCTGCAGATGTATATTCATGAGGTGTATACACTGTAGAAGTATTTAATGTAACACTCTCAACTGTACTACCATCACCCCAGTCTATTGATACGGTAGTGCCACTACTATTACCAGTCAATCCCAGATATGGTTTTAATCTTCCCTCTCCAAGTCTTATGTGTAATCTTGTACTACCATCATCGGTTACATACATCTGACCAATATCAAGTTTTCCATTATTGGTAACATACGTTTTTGCATCAGCAAAACTCAAATTCCATCCTTGTGCTGTTAACCCCTCGTGTGAGGGGTTTGATGGCATTTCTGTTAATGCCAAGAATTCATCTTTTGTATATGAATATAATACAGAACCATCATAATCATAGAAGTTTACTTTACTGGAAGCTCCCTTGTAGCCAGACAAAATCAATTCCAATATCTCAGCAGTATCACCGATACCATTTTTGATATCGGTGACATTCGTATTGATTGTGTTGGTAGTTTGTTCAATACCACCAACGGTATTAAGTATTTGGGTCAATACCGGACTTAAATCATCGATACTTTGTTGAGCCAATGCAATATTATCCGCATTGGTTTTCATCTGTGTATCGATTGTATCCATATTGGCTGTGATGACGGACATATCGAAATTGTCATTCGGATCTGTTTGTTTTCCTAAATTGTAATTAGGTGTGTATGTTGTAGCCAATGTATTCTCCCTCCATTTCTTTTATTTTCTTTGATTGTAAATCACTGATCTTAAGTGTCTGTGACCAATCAATCGATGGATTCAATATCCAACGATTATTCTTGTATACTTTTGCACGCCGGAGTGCATTGTATGTGATGTCGAGTTTCGACGGTTTGATTTGTGTATCGGTGGTAATATCATTCTGACCGTATGTGGTTGGAATGTTGGAACTGTATGTGACAGAATCTGCATAATCACCAATTTTCATGAGTGGTTCATTGAGTGTGGTTGTTTGTGGTGTTGCTAATACGTAATACACGGTAACGGGTGTTCCCGCTTGATACTGTTGTTGGAGATATTGTTTGAACGTTGTTTCATCATTGAATGATGTATCGCATATTATTAAACGATTATTAGTATTATAAAAACCAACAGTACCATTCAAAAATGACGCCGAACCGGATGCATTTGCGGTACCAATATAATGTGTACATACGGTAATCATACCATTTTTCATATAACCAGTGACCGTTGTCCAGAATTTACTACCAGTCAGATAAGTCCACGTTTCATTACCAGTCAATACCAACTTTTGAATTTGTCTGATGGATTGAAATGTTCCAAGATAAATGTTTGTTATCTGAGAATCAATGTCTAAACCAACTTTATATCCATACGGTTCATATGGTAATGATGATGAACCTATGTTAAACATGAAACGATTGTCCAGATTTTCACTGTAACCGGTGAAATTTATGATACAATAAACAGCATTTGCTGGAGATGTATCTGATAAAGAATACTCTGGTATAGTAAGTGTATCCATCGTTTTACGTGAAATCAACTGTTTTGTATTATCAAACCAATTTATTGCGATTGTATTAGCAACATGCGCTGTACCATAACATGTATACGTATACGTAGTATTTGGTATTATAGCGATGTAATCGGTGTGATTAAGTCTACTTGGACCCGAGGCGGTTGTATCGGTTTCAATACCACTGGAGTTAATATATTTTCCAATAGTAGCAGTTGACAAATCGAATAGATTCCTACTAACATCACCAACACCAGTTACATCAACCGGATCAGTTGGAGTAGGAGTTCCATTCTGTACAGTATTACCATATACAGTACAAGAATCAATTCCATCTCCTTGAGAGAATACTGTTGATGGAATCGGTGATAATGTTTCATTCACACCGTATTGACGATACATGATTTCGTTCCACATATCAACCGAATCACACGATGTTGGGTATATTGGATTCTGTGGAGTTGGTGTACTATCTTGAATCAAGTATCCTTCGATAATACCACTCAAACCTTCAGGAACAGTAACTGTTTCAGTTGTTGGTTCTGCCAATACATACCAGATGGTTACTGGATGTCCTGCTTGATATTCGCTTCTAAGATATTCTTTGAAACCATTTATATTGTTACCAAGCGATTGTGCATTCATTATATCTTTTCCGAAATTCATATAAATAACATTATATGAATTTACTGAATTTATTGCAACTGTAGATGTTGGAGCGGCTGTTGAATATGGTAATCGATCACATATTACTATATTATTTGGAGATAGATTTTCTGAAATATAATTATTCCAAATATAATATAAATAATTATTATCATTAGGACTTGAGTTTTTATTAAACGATTCGTCACCAGTTAATTCAACTTTACCGATTCGGTGTGTTAGCTCCCCCGTGTGTAAATTCAATTCATCTTTAACATTACCAATTGCATATAATGATACAGGTAATGTTAAATTTGATCGTTGTTTAATCATTATATATCACCCCGATCAGAATCCAAATCCGATTGAACCCACTGGAATATCACCCGTTGGTTCCGTTAATGATGTATACTGACGAACTCCGTTTACCACGATATAATTTGGACCCGATCCAATACCACTGTCTTTTACAGTTTTTCCATTTGCACCAAATGCAACCAGATTATTTTCAGTAGTACCGGACGCAAGTCCGGGAATTGCATTATCAATTTTTGCAACTTCTTCTGCATTGATTCCACTGTTGATTGCAGCCCATTGTTCAGTAGTAAATGATGTATTGTTAACATCATATTCATATGCCCAATGTGAATTGTCAATTGGTGGATCAACCCATTTATATCGTTCATAATGGTTTACTGTGTCATCTTGTTCATACCATGTATCTGCAGCCCACACATCACTACTCTCACCGGGAACGTATTTCCCATCGACGAGTTTATAGTATTCTGTCGGGTCGAATGATGCAGGCTCTTCGGTAAGTAATGTATAATTGTATACAATCAGAAATGCATAGTCATTATTATCTGCTTGAACGGCATCCATTTCTGCTTTGGTTTCATACGTACCTTTGAATTCTGCCGTTGATGATTCAATGGATTGATTGACATAATTTGTGATTGTTGAGTTTGCGATTGGGTTCATTGATGTCAATGAAGTTTCAGTATCGGTCATTTGTTGAACGATTTCCTGTACTTCTTCAGGATCAACTCCACCACCACCTTCATCCGGGAAGTAATCAGTGATGTTAGCACCACTGATTACGTCGCCAGTAACAGCATCGGTTACCCAATACTGAGGAAACTGAATAAGTTGTAAGAGTTGTTCGCGATTGACATAAACGTTTGTTGCTGGATTCGGTACTCCAATAACCGCAATACGTTTTGGGTTTAATGGTGGTACCGATTTATCAACAACATTAATCAGTACTGTATCGACTGCCATTTATAATCACTCCTCTGATTCTGGGGTTGTTGGTGTTACGGGAATATTTGGTATCATCGGAGGAATCATTCCGGGAATACCGAACTGTGGTTGCTGTGGTTCCTCTGGCGGTTCGGGATGCTCAATCGGAACATCGGTTTCTTCGTATGTATACTTACACGGTATGATATCTACGGCATCCTCGTATAATGCACCTGTTTCTACCTGTTTGATCATAACGTCCTGATCTGAATAACGACGCTCGCGAGTCTCGTTATCTACTAATTCTACAATAATCATATTTGATTACCTCCTCTTTAATATTCGATATATGTGTATGACGACGATGATGGGTAATTCGTCGCGGATGTATATGCTGATAATGAACCTGATGGAACATAAATTTTGCATGTTGTTGGAACATTTTGCCATGCATTACTGCTGGAAACAGTTGGCGGAGTTGTTGATTTGAATTTGATTGATTCCATGTATGAACAACCACTGAAAGCACTACCACCAATTGTAGTAACTCCAGAGCCAATTGTAATTGATGATAATGAAGAACAACTACTGAAAGCACTACCACCAATACTAGTAACTCCATTAGGTATAGTAATTGATGTTAATGAATAACAATTACTGAAAGCACTACCACCAATACTAGTAACTGTATCAGGTATTGTAATTGATTGTAATGAATAACAATTATTGAAAGCATTACTACCAATACTAGTAACTGTATCAGGTATAGTAATTGATGTTAATGAATAACAATTAGTGAAAGCACTACCACCAATACTAGTAACTCCATTAGGTATAGTGATTGATGATAATGCATAACAACTACTAAAAACACTACTACTAATACTAGTAACTGTATCAGGTATAGTAATTGATGTTAATGAATAACAATTAGTGAAAGCACTACTATCAATACTAGTAACTGTATCAGGAATAGTAATTGATGTTAATGAAAAACAATTAGTGAAAGCACTACTATCAATACTACTTATTCCAGTACCAATCTCAATTTTCTTTATTGAATTATTATACGCTCTATCAGGTGAACTAGCATTATTATTTCCATTCCATAAGATACCGGATACAGATGTAGTAGACGATTGTAATACAAAACTACCAGATGTTACAGTAATAGCTATTACATAATCTCCTGGTGTAGCATATTCATGTCTCTCACTCTTATATCCAGCAGTCGTGGAAGTAAACGTACTGTGAGAACCACCATCACCCCAATCGATATCAAGTTCACTATTAGCATTAAGATACAACTGAAGTATTGGGCTAATGCGCCCTTCAGTAAGAGTTATATATAACCTGGTCTTTCCATCATCGGTCATATACATCTGTCCGATGTTCAATGAACCATTTGCAGTTACATATGTTTTAGCATCAGCGAGACTGTAATTCCATCCTTGAGCCGTAAGCCCCTCGTGTGAGGGGTTTGATGGCATTTCTGTCAATGCGATGAATTCATCCTTTGTATATGATGCAGCGACCGTTCCATCATAATCATAGAATGTTACTTTACTGGAAGCACCAGCATAACCGTCCAATATCAAATCCAATATTTCGTTTGTGTCTCCGAGCTTCCCATCGACATTAGTTACGTTGGAATTTATACTGGTTGTATTCTGTTGGATTGCTGATACCGTATTCAGGATCTGATTCAATATTGGAGTGATGTCTGTGACAACACCACGTGTATTCGCAATATTATCAGCAGTTCTTTTCATCTGGGTATCGATTGCATCCATATTGTCAGTAATCGTATCCATATTGAATAAATCCTTTGGATCTTCCTGTTTACCCAAATCATAATTGGGTGTATATGTCGTTGCCATTATATCACCTCACTTTTAATATCCGATATATGTATATGTGTTCGGATTTGGATAATTAGTAGCATATTTGTATGTATTGAGTGAACTGTTTGGAACATAAATAATACACGTTGTCGGCACATTTGTCCAAACATTACTATTGGCGATTGATGGTGGTGTTATTGATCTAAATCGAATTGATTGTAGTGAATAACAACCCTGGAAAGCACTACTACCAATACTAGTAACATGCGAGCCGATTGTTAATGATGTTAATGAATAACAACTCTGGAAAACACTAGTACCAATACTAGTAACTGAATCCGGGACTGTGGTTGTTATTAATGATTGACAATTCTGGAAAGCATAACTACCAATACTAATAACTCCAGAGCCGATCGTTAATGATGTTAATGAAAAACAATTCTGGAAAGCATTACTACCAATACTAGTAACTGAATCAGGAATAACCAATGTTCGTAATGGATAAAGATGACACATAGCATAATCACCAATACTAGTAACATGGCTACCAAATGTTATTGTTTGTAATGCGTTACAGTAGTTGAATGCATATCGATCAATGGTAATATTATTGGTATTAGGAATAATGAGGCTTTTCAATGGAGTATAATTAAATGCATTATCACCAATTTTAGTGAGATTAGATGGTAAAGTTACATCTGTTAACGCCTGACAAAAATAGAAGGCATATGCACCAATTTCAGTAATACTATCAGGGATATTGATTGAGAGTAATGATTTACACCAGTAAAAAACATAATCGGCAATATTGTTGACTGAATAACTGAGTGATGCAACTGTCAGTGAAGCACAAAAATAGAAAGCATTCATACCAATACTTGTTACTCCATTCGGAATAACAATTGCTGACAAACTTGTGAAATTAAAAGCGTTATTACCAATTTTGGTGACTGACGCCGAGGTCATTATGACTTCTTTTAATGAATAACAATTATAGAAAGCATAATCACCGATTTCACGTACATCTGGACCAATAAGGATCTTTTGGATTGCATTGGCATAAGCAATATTCGCTGAACTTGATGATTCATTACCATCCCATAATAGTGTAGACATGTATGTGATTGATGATTTTAAGTCAAAACGACCACGGTTTCGTGAAATTTTAATCACATAATCTCCTGGATTAGAATAATTATGTCGTTTACTATAGAATCCAGCATTTGATGATGATAGTGTGTCAATATAACCACCGTCTCCCCAATTAACATAATAGGTTGACTGTGAATCTAAATATAATTGTAACATTGGACTTTTTCGTTCGGCGGTAAGAGTGATAAATATTTTTGTTTCAAAAAAATTATACACTGCTCCGATAATTAACGAACCATGATTATTCACATACTCTACAGCTTTATTAAACTGCCAATTCCAACTAGAACTTCCAATCTCAGGACGATTAGGTGATGGTGGAAAAGATGTTAATGATAAAAACTCTTCTTTTGTATATGCTGCAAGTATAGTTCCATCGTAATCAACAAACTTGACTGGTTTTCCTCTGTCCAAAGTTTTAACTACAACGCTGCTATATCCATCAGCGTTATCCGATGATGCTGTGTATGTTCCATTTTCAGTAATCGTTTTTGTTTTATATGTAGGAACATATGTATCGACAGTCACTTTACTGTAGCCATCGGCATCATCGTCAGACGGTAAATATGTTCCATTCTCAGTAACTGTTTTCTCGATCAATACTGGTGCCGGTGGTGGCACTGGTGTATTTACAGTTACTTTACTATAGCCATCAGCATGGTCATCGACTGCCATGTATACACCATTTTCAGTAATGGTTTTCTCAACGACGATTGGTAACCGACCACCACCTCCACGTGGAAAGTATTCATAAAAGTTGACACCACTGATAGTACGACCATTCTCATCGGTAATCCAATACTGTGGTAACTGTATCAACTGTCGGAGTTGCTCTTCGTTTATCTCATATCCTGTAACAGGATTCGGTTCATTGATTATCGCGATCAAACTATGGTCATCCGCAGGGATACTTTTGTCAACAACATTAACTGGAATAGTTGGTTGTTTAGCCATATATTTCATTCCTTTCTGTATTATAGATTATTGTAGGTGGGACTTGTGTCCCACCCGTTCGTGGTTATTATTTATTATTCACCAACTTTAATGAATTTACCGTTTGTCAAATCAATAACCATTGATTCTGCAACAGTCTCTGCGGTATTGTCAGAAATGTAGTCATTGACAACTTGGTACAGAACACCTATCTCAGCATACAAAAGTTGACCCTCATAATATTGAGTATTCTGATGATATTCAACCACGTCATATGCTTTGTTCTCCAAGGCAATGATTCTTTCTTCGAGTTCAATATTCTTAGCACGAAGCTCATCAACTTCACTCGTGAGAGTTTCAACAGTCTCCAACAATTCGTTGACAATTTCATCAATCGGTCTGTTGAGACACTGATATACAGGATATGTGTTATATACCCATGGCATATCACCGACGAATGCAGTGAATCTCAATTGTACACGAGTACTCATGTTAGCTTGGAATGTAGTAGTATAACCGAGTTCAGCAGTACAGTAAATTGTTTCAGTAGATTCAGCAGCATCAACGTTCTCATGATCAATAACCATTTTGGTTCTGTCTTCGTTGAATGCATAATACGGATTCAGTTCAGCATCGTTCTCAACCGTATCGATATACATTGACAATGTATCCAATCTCAGTGTATACATTCCCTGGAATGTGAGTGATGGGATATCACCAATCAATATTCCCATATACGAATTAACAAAATAATCACGTATATCAGTATAATGCATTGCAGAGTTCTTTACGAAACAATCAATGTGTGATTGATGTACATTTCCGCCGTTTGTATCAAATACAGTATACTCCAAACGGAATCTCACGGTTTGTTTTGCAACCGGAAGTTTTCCTTTGAGTGTTTTATATTGAGCTGATATCATATCACACAGATTACCAAACCACAATGTATTTGTAATGTAATCATGTGTCATGTTTATTGTACCTGCAAGATTTACACATGATATATCCTGAGTACGTGAAATTCTGGTATAGATGCTTTCGGATACAGATAATTTTGCACCGTATACCATATCAGTATTATCAATCAAATACGGTTTCTGATTGATGATTCTGAATGTGTTGTATGGCATTTTACCGTTAACCGGAACACCTTCATGTCCGACAACATCCTGTTTTGTTACTAATGATCCCGGTGTACAACTACTGCATTGATCACATCCAACTGTATACGGATAACATGGTGGATAGTATCCAGGAACACCGTATACAACACCAATCGGTTTATTTGTAAGATTCATATATTGCACCTGCTTTCAATATTATTATTAGTGAGCTCCAGGTGTTGTTGGTAGATCCATTACTTCTTCATGGAATGAATCCATTACGCCATTTTTACCCAGAGCATGATACTGCTGATACAGATTGTCAAAGTTGTCTTTGACGTGAAGTGGTATTTCATTCTTCGGACAATACTCATCATGAATTTCTATGAGTCTATCACGAAGTAATGCTTGAACACCACGTTCTAATGCTTCCTGGCGTCTGACATCTTCATCATGTAATTCACGTGATCGTTGTTCACTTGCTGCGCGTCTTTCATCTGACTCATTAATTCTGTTTGTGAGATATTTTAATACCGCTGCTAATAATCCTGATGATAATAGCAACGATACTACCGATACTAAAATACCAGTCATATTTTCATCCACTACAAACACCTACTTTCTAAAATATAATAAAATGTTACGATGGATTTAGGTCCATCTTATGAATCGGTTTGATTCCTAGAAAATGGAAATTCCATATATATATTATTAATATGAAGAAAGAGTAAATAATATACTCAATCTTCAGTCAAATTAATCAAAACTTTTAACTGGGGTAACTGGTCTAGTCAACCAGCCTGCAAATTATCTATGCAGGTCCAGGAGGTAATCTTATGACAACTACAACAAATACAAATGGAACAACAACAAAATTCGGAGTCGAGTTTCCGATTAGAGAAGTGGTCAACTATGAGCTCATCGAAAATGAGACTATCCCCACTCTTAAAATAGTATTCGACAATGGCAACGGATACTATCTCCAGCCATTCAGAAAATATTGCTTCCAGGTATCAGGAACCATAGATGGTGACGGTGATTATGGTAGCAGTAATACTTTACCTTATGAGAACCTCAAAGACCTTACAATATCAACAACAACAGCAATACTCACTGATGCTGCTAAGGCGGCAATAAAAGATTTCGAAAGCAGAAATAGTGACTGGGTAATTAGCAACATCTCCATCCCAAGAAGAACATTCGCTAAATTCATCGACGAGTGTCACAGATGGATTTACAACAAACAGTCAGACTATATAGTCTGATTAACAAACAAAAATGTCCAAACGATAAAGAAGAGCTCCCCATTACGGGGAGCCATCAAAGGCTTCAAGATGACATTCCATCAGTGAATGTCATCTGCATTGTCCATTAAAGACCCCGCTTCCGAGGGAGGATAATAATATCGGAGATCATTTAAAATATTTAATTTTAAATCTGGCGCAAGTGGAGATGTCAATCCAGCCCAATGGGTCCAGGGAGGAAAATTTATGAATTCACAGGATTTAACAACACAGAACACTCAAGATGTGCATGAGGAACCCGAAATGACTGAGGAACAAATAAAACAATTAGTAGAAGCAATTAATGAAGCCTTCATGATTATCGGTTAATAATTTAGAGACTCCCATAACGGGAGTCTCTATTTTTTGTTAACTTTCCCAAATATTTCGCATACGTTCTTTCAATTCTTTCAGTACTTTATTACCAGCAGCAACAATCATTACAGAAGGAATCATACGTTTTATAATCGCACCTGAAGAAATGAACATACTGATTTCTTCAGATGGTTTCTTTTCTGAATATGGTTCCAATCCTTCAGGAATCATTTCCGAGATAACTTGTTTAGATGCTGCGTAACATACACATTTATCACCAACTGATGTTGAGTTTGGATGATCAATATAAACTTCAACTAATACATCCGTGGTTATACCTTTGATACTCGCACTCTTAAGCGGTTCAGTTGGTAATGAGAATAATGTATTCATTTTATAAACTGAATTTGTTTTATCATGTTTATCCAACATACGGCGTTTCTTTTTATTCTCATTGAAATGATTATTAATAATCTGATACAAGGATGGTGATAATTTATCCATTGATTTAATTGTGTATATTCGTACATCAACAACTTTTCCGGAATGTTTGGATTTCTTAACACGTTTTGCGTTATCAACCAAACTTTGTTGAGTATTGTCTTTGGTTTGGAATGCCTTCAAAAAGTTATTAACGTTCTTGTCTTCAGTGTCACCGATGCCGAATATTACCAATGGGTCACCAACTTCAACTTCATCACCAACTTTGACAATGAAATCAATCTCATCATCAGCATTGATTTTGATATCTTGCATCATTGTAACGTGTGATGTCATTCGTTTCGACATCTTCTCGGTCATAACTCCAGCGTCTTCATATGTTGCATATGTTCCCATAAATGCGACCTTTGCAACTGGTCCCAGATTCGCACGAATAACACCATCAACACCTTTGGTGAAAAACTTATTGTGGTATGCCAATACGTCATTCTGTTTGAATTTGTCTTTTACTTTTAATGCTGTAATCAATTTATTATCAACATAGAATCCAGAGCCGGAATTAAATGAATATCTGTTGGATAACGGTATTGCTTCCTTTTTACCGGATTTATATTGTACGACCATATATTGGTCATCCATATCGATTACAGAACCATCTTCTTTTGCCATTACAGAAAATTCATCTGATAATGCTCCGGGTAATATTTCATCAACACCATTTGAAATCAGTACCGGTTCGGAATCATCGGTTGCAATAATATGTGATGTTTGTGATGTCGCAATCGCCGTACGAATTGCATCGTCACGCGTAACCGATGCGGGTGTTATTAATTCTGAGAATGATGTTAAATCGAAATCATTCATTTTATTAATATCCGCGTCCGCATCCGTATAACCACGAACCGATTCAAGTTTCGGATTTGCGGTTGTTTGACGATTGATACCGATGTTGCCGTTATTCGGAGAGCTGATGGCGAGTTTACCGATCATCGATGGATCATATGCACGTTTCGTCAACTTATATGCACGATCGTTATTAACTCCTTTGAAACCTTTCTTAGTAATGTTTTCTTTTGCATGGAGTTCAACAAACGGATTCAATGCGGATGCCGGTTCAACATTTGGTACATTTAACAATTCATTGATTACTTCATTTGGATTGAATTGTAATGGATTACCACGTACTTTCGAACCCATGTTATTATTATAACGGGAAATCGCAAATGCCAATCTGTAATGTATAATTGCGGGAATGATTTCCGATGAACGAATACGATACAATGCCGAATTCGTTTCATTACCGGCATTATTATCCGCCAACAAGGTTGATGCATATATTAACATTCCAACAATATCATTTGGTAAATTATAATGTAAACAAACATCTGATGTTATTACATCAACAAAGAATTGATAATACGTGATGAATGTTGTGAGCTGTGAATATTGTTTAAAGAATAATTGATTGAATATATCAACGTAAATTGAATTGGAATTTGTTATTGGCGTTTCGAAATCTGATGCATTATATGCACGGGTATTGATACGATAGAATCCGTTGAATAATAATTGATTCGGGATTGTATTCGGAATTGCCAATGATTTATCTTTGAAACGAATGATGAAATATGAATAATCATCGAATTTATTATCGACGAATTGATATCCGATATTTGCTTTTTTCAATACATTCGTCAAACCCTCCCACGCACATATGGCCAATCCAATTGGTATCTTAATTGCATCGAGTTTACATTCTGAATACATTGAAAGTTTACCCGGTTTAGAACCACGATATTCACGTTGTACTTCTGGTGGTAATGTATTAACGATTGTCTCGGTAATAGTTATTCCATTACGTGTTAATCCAGTTTCGGTATTAATTACAATCGGTACTTTGTTCAACATACCACAACAAAATTCATCCGGTTTAACATCAACGAACGTATACCGTTTTGCACATTCCGTACGATTGAAATATATTTCACAATTGGATTGTTTGTTTATAAAACAGAACCATTGTTTTGCATATTCATCATATTCGATTGTGGAAATGAATGCACGATTCGATGATACGGAACTACCGGGTTTGATGTATTCGGTTTTGTTCTTCATTACCTTTACAAGCAATCCAACATCAACCAATGATTTTGTATCATAACGAGAAACCGTAATCTTATTATAATTGGATGTGAGCATTACTGTTTTAGGATCAATCTTCAAAATTGGTATGGGAAAATCTTGCTTACCAATATTATACCAAATACCATTAAGATAGAATTTACCATTCTTAACAACCGGAACACGAATATTGATATTCGATGTACGATCCGTTTGACGATTCTTCAATGTGACATGCCAATTGTGTACCAATGATGTTGCATCAGATACATCAGTAACTTTTACATCAGTAACATAAAAGCCATCCGGTAATTTCGATAATTGCATGAATGTTGATACGATATCACGATCCATCAATTTATCTTCATATTCAGATTCGATACGTGTATAACCAGTTCCTTTGCGAGCACCAACATTCAATGTTGATATATTATTTGGAACAACTCCTTTTGGTATTGGTGTATCTGTAATGGATGTAATTGTATTGAAAGAAACATTGTTGAGTTTTATCTTACCAAGATTCTCACGTATCTTCAATTCACGTGCAGATGTAATTGTCTTTGTTGCATTACCAACATTTGCAGCATCAACGGTTTTTGATAATGTCTTTGCAGTATCATCATTGATTTCTTTTTCAACAGAACCTTTTGCATCTGTATTCAATTCCTTAGCAATCTTTTCGTAATTATTAACGACATTCGTTGCGGGATTGATACGATTCATCAAACGTGCATTAACATTCATGAGTTTCGCTTTGTATACTGTATTCTTATCAATGTTTGGATTCTCTGCAACTTCACCTTCGCCGTATTTGGTTTTCAATTTATCAATCGTCGATGTGAGTTTCGATGTAATATCAGTATTCTTTTCCTGAAGATTTTTGATTTCTTCAGTTTCTGTTTCTGAAGTTTTCTCGTTAATCTCAATCGAATCTTCAACATTTGCTGGTGCAAGTTTATTCAACTTTTCATCGATTGTTTCTTCATCATCAGATGCAAAATCATCAATACTACCACCTGCGGTATCATTATCAGTTGCAGTCATTTCTGATACAGTACCAATTGCTTTTAACATCTTACGGAGTTTCATTGAATCAGTTTTCTGATTAAATGACATCATATCCAATTTATAATCAAACTTCTTTGTTTTGAATATGATTGTGAGTTTCAGATGTTTCATCATATTCGGTTCATTGTATAACAGTGCCGTCAACAATGCATTCAACAAATCCGTATTATATGTATCCGGAGTTAAATCAGAATACAATTTATAATGATTGGTATCTACAACCAATACTTTTTCTTCAGAGAAATTCCAATAATTCAATGTATGCATAAACACATTGAATATGTTTTCTTTGATTACTTGCTTTGATAATGTTCTGATGATTGTTGATACTTGTTTGAATACATCACTCATTGAGATATACAGATTGTCTTTAATGGTTTTTGGATACGGATAACGAATAACATTCAATTTCGGTAATAAATTTTGTTCGTTAATATACCGAATCTTGTTGACCATATCAGTTTGTGATAATTGATATCGTAATGGTTTCATACCACATATACGATCATACACACGCTGAGGTATGATGATTGAACGATAATCGTTCTTTGGTGCTGGTAATATTTTAATTGTCTGAATATCATATTCAAATGAATTACTCAACAAATATACCGATACATTCTCTTTACGTTCAGGGAGACGCAATAACATATGAGCTGGTACTAAATTTCCAACACTGGAGATAGCAACAGCTTCTTGGAATATATTCATGCAAATTAACCTCACTTTCATTTAATTGAAACATATGTAGTTTCGATTATTAATTTGTCGATACAAAGGAGGAATTAACAGTGGGAAGAAACAAAAAGATTGTAGAAATCATACCACGCAACAAATACAAAGTTGACAATGAATTTGTATGTGCGGGTGACATTATGCGTAATGGTATCGTATATGGATTAAATCCAATAATCTACAATCGTTTACTTACACCGGAGGAAAACAAAGTTCGTGTTTACAATCACATCAAGGAACGTTTTAATGTATCCTTGTCAGATGAACAACTTTCCGAATTATGTGATAATAACCTCATGTCTGTTGCGTTCATCAAACGACTAAAGAAAATGATACGTTGATTAATACCCGGGGATATCCCCGGGTATTATATTCATTTATATTTATATCATTATTATGAGAAGATAGTGAAATCCCATTACGGGAGGTGATATAGATGGATATCCAGTCGAGAATCGTTAACTGTAAACCCGACAATTCCAAAGGTGTTTACAGTTACATTGATAAACTGATAAATTCTACATGTCCAAAGAATTCATCAGACAAGATAATTCCTACTGGTATTGGTTATAAACCATAACGTTGGATTCATTCGTCATAAACCTAATCATCACTATCTTCTCAATATTGTGTTCATTATTCTTTCATTAATAATACACGTTTGATGATGTATATAATGATTGGTGTATACAAATATATTTCACGTGATGAACAAATACCATTATCAAATAATTGATCTCCGGTATATAATGATAAATCTTTGATGGATTTCAAACGACCATGAATGAAATCATGTATCATTTGTACATACGTATATCGTTCACAACGATAATGACAACAACACGTTTTTTGTTTATCACAACATTTACATGAACATGTTCGTGTACAATTACAGTCTCCTTCGGCCAATATACGTGCAATTTCATCCGAGAAGAATGTATCACAGTACGGAGATGCGCACCATGGATCATTCGGAATTATTACTTGAATATCATTATCTCCGTATTGTGGAAATGATGAATTTACGAAGTTATACGAATCCATCATATGATATTTAAATGTATCCAAATATCGAATCGGTGCATCACGTTCAATCCATTTAAACGGTGATTTCTCATACAGATTATGAATATCATGCAAACGTAACTTATCTTCATTCAATACTAAATTACCATATGCATTATCATTAATCAATAATCCATGTTTCGCCATAAACATGTTTCCGCATGGATCAAATATCGCAGTTCCATTTCCACGATAAATCAAACAATTATGTCGTTTATCATAGAATCGTGATACGTAATTATCAACCATATCATTTACCATTTGAATTAAACGTGATCGATGTTCGTAATCCTGACGACCAATGACAGGTGTTAAATCATTACCACCGATGGTTTGTAAATCCGTTTTGAATTCACCAACCGTTTGTTTATAAACCCATTCAATTTCTTGTGGATTGGTTGAAAACAATTGGTATGAAATTTTATATGAACCATCTGTATTCAATCCGTCCTGACCAACGGCAGTAACACGGAATAGATGTGTCATATTGATTTGACGTACAATGAAGAAATCATTTTCTTTCGGTTGTACTGTTCCGGGAATAACGTATGCTTCACCGGGTAAATCATAATTTCTAACGGTTGTTGTTGATGCTTGTGTGTCTTGCGGTTGTAATGGTGAAAATCCTAATAACGGGAAATCCTCGATACGATTAAATCTGAATGGTGAATCTTTGCCTAAAATTTGATACGCATCGTTCAAACCAAATGAATCTGTGGTTCGTTCATCATTGATACTGAAATACGTAACAATCGTACGACCGTCACCGGTATATTTATTGATTCGATTGTGTAATACTTCGTCGTATTTATAAAGTTGACCATCAATGGTGGAACGTTCATCAAATATTATGTTTCCCATGTAGACACTCCTTCCATAGTGTAATTTTATCGTTGGGTTTGGACTATAATGGTATACTAATATTTCTATATTCTACATATATATTATTCTATTGAATAGAGGACAAACCTAAAAATTTATGGGTAAATATTTATCACAACCTCTATTCAGAAAGGAGTGTAATTATGACTATAAGAGAACTTGTCGAACAGGGTAAAATTCCCTGGGTACTTAAAGTGCCAGACCACATTGACAAAGTGGTCGTCCATGATGGTACTTTTCATGCGGATGATGTTTTCTGCGTAGCGTTGTTGATGGAATGCTACAAAGAGGATATCAAATGGAAACGTGTTCCGAGAAATGCCGTTCTGGGGAAATACGGTTACGATGTGCTCATATGTGATATTGGGTATGAGTATGATGGACTGAACAAATTTGACCATCATCAGTATGCCAATGCGCAGTTAGCAGCATCGGAATTACGTGCGGCAATCGGATTGTTGTGGGATGCGTACGGTAACGATATGTATCATCGCACAACATCGATGTTTCGTGATATTGATCGTCATGACAACAATTCACGACAGTTCCGTTCACAGCTGTGCGTTTCAATTGGTATGTTTAATCCGGATTGGAATGCATCCGATGATGAACGTGATCGTTGTTTTGAAATGGCAGTCAACGTCGCACGACAAATGATTCGCGCATCAATCATTTCAGACACGTATAACATGCGTGCTATTCGAGAAATATCTGAACATATGGAAATCGTTGGTGATGTTATGATATTAGATACAAACGCACCATATGAATTCTGTATATCAGATTATGACGTAAAAATTGTTGCACGTAAATGTGGCAATAAGTACAAACTCAAAGCAGTGAATGGTTATAACTTTGACAAACGTTGGTCGGGAGCTCCGCCACTCAAAAATATGTCAATGGTATCATGGATCATCGAGACCACTGATTATGATACTATATTCAAAATAGCCAAACTTTTATAAGGAGGATATAAAAATGAAAGTTAACATTTCAATCGCAGAGGTTCGTAAAGTATGTGAGACACTGCTGAAAGAAAACGGTGATGTTTTCGAAACATCAAGAAAGACGAACGTATCCGTCGATGATGTTCGTCGTATCAAAGAAGGTCGTTATATGAAATCCATTTCGGAGACATATTTCGATTCTTCTAAATGGTCAGACAACGCAACTGCTGGTGTCCAGGAACCAGAACCAGTTCAGCTGGTAATGGATGACTTTGACAAGACAGAGACCGAGAAGAAGGAGACAAAAAAGAAGGAGACAGAAAAGTCAGAACCCACCGTTGCTAAACACACGTTTGCAAAAATCACAGAGCCTATGGTTTGTGAAATTTGCAACCTGTTATTGGCAGGAACAAAACATGGAGATATTGCCAATAAATTCAACATATCTATGTCAGCAGTATCGTCCATCAGACGTAAAAGGACATGGAAGGTTGTATCTGACCGGTTTTTTGAATGCGTATCCGATCACGGCTCAGCAATCAAAAATATAAAAAGTGGCGAAGTGGTTATCAACCCGAAGGATCGGTGGTATGCCAGCACGCTCCATGTTGAAACCAAAGGTCCGGTTATATCAGCAACGACCGATAACCACACTCGTGACATTATAGACGAAATCCTTGAATTGGCAGTCAAATGCATTTCGCTCAACCGTACAATTGATGAACTTCCTGAACCAATAAAAACAAAAGTTCTGGAAGTAATTAAAAATGAGATTGGGAATATGTCAATCTCACAAATAAAGGAGATAACCGATGTCAGATAAATATGAATACCAGAACAAAAAGGAAGTTCTGGATGAATACATTGACAAAATGGCACGTGGAATCATGCCAATGGTCGATGATCTTACGTGGAAAGAGATCGAGTTAAGGATGCATGAACTTGCATCTCAATCCGCGGAAGATACTGATGATGAAGAAGAAATTGCACAACTCATGGAGGACACTAAAGTTCTCCGTGAGAAAGCACAGGAAACAAAGCGAAAGGCAACTCGTAAAGATGTTGCATATTTCACGCTCACGGATGAACAGAAGAAACAGCTCCGTGAAGATATGTCGGCATCATATGTTCGATCTTCACCGTCATCTTATAATACGCCGGATGATAAACTGAATGAAGATAAAGAACGCATGTTATTGCAAAAGCGAGCCAGTAGAATCCGTCGCTGTTATTATCATGCCGATGAATGGATTGCAGCAATGCAAACCATTCTTGATATCATTGATTATGATTCCAGGAATTATCCATGGATGACGAAGCATGAATATTATGAAGCATTCTGGAAAGGAACAATCAAATTGAATGTGATTGTACCGATGCTGTTCATGGACTATCATACTCCGATTAAAGATCCGGTGGTATTAGCATCGATCTTTAAAGGAGAAACAATCGTCGAAACGAAACATGAAATCGACACTTCAAATAAAGTCCGTGTTAAAGACGATAAAGCAGTCTGGATGGATGCGTTTGAATATTCACATGCAGAAGTCGATACAATGCAGCAACTGGCATCACAAGGTTATGATACGCCAGTTAATCACATTCTTAAGGATACTAGAAAGTCATTGTACGATCGCTTCTTACCAGTAAGCAAACGAAATACAATGAAATTCAAAGGCAAAGTTCAAGAATTGTTGAAAGAATATAAACGTTTCAACAAGTTCGATGGACTTGATATAGTTCCATATAAACCATCAGATATTGTTACATATATCCATAAACAAAATGATGGAAAACTCAATGCTTCTATCAGTACAGCAACGACAAAGTTTTTGTCAATGTTGTCAGATAAGCAAGAGATTAAAATCGATACATCATTTAAAACAAATGAGGTATTGGTTAATGCCGAAGCAGCAATGAAAGAAGCAGAGATCATGGCGAATATTAAAAGCATTAATAAAACCACGAAAATGTAAAAATACATATCAATGTATTAATAGATCACATGTCGTCTGTGATCTTGGCTTCCTTTCGAAAACACATAAAAGCTCCCCCATTACGGGGGAGCCAATGTGTGTTTTTTATTTGAGTTTCACAGGTTGTGAATATGTTGTTGTATGAACATATTTTTTCTCGTATTTATCAATCGATTCCAATACAATTTGAATACCACAATTTACATATGGAATGATTTGAATTGTGTGTTCGATATCATCGATTTCACCGTTTTCAATTGATGAAATATATACAGTAAAGAATCCGTCATATTGACCGTTGATATTAATACGATAACAATCGTTTTCAATATCTTTATCATATTTGACAACCGGTATGTTCATTATATCCGTAGTATGATGTAACGGTATGTATGGATTTATAACAGCATCTTTACTCCATATTTGATTGTACAAATTGAGAATTTTTTTGTTATCGATTTCATGAATACCTAAAGAACGAACCGACATATTATACAATACAGATCCATTTATCATTGGTAAATGAATAAGATTGCGATAATCAATCGGTGTTGTTTCAGGTAATAATAATCCATCAAGTATATTTGGTTCAGCATCATGATTGTTTGGATTCTTGATGACATTACCAGTATATTCATACAATGGTTGATGTTGTAAATTATAGAACATGTAATCGATTCGTTGTTCCACGATATAATGATTATTAATCATCATTTTCAAGAACGAATCGTATGTATTCGTATGGTAATAATTTCCATATAAATCAATGTACACATTTCCATGTGGTAACAACTCAGAATCATACATATCATCAACCAATTCAATACATTCAAAATTATGTAATGAATTCAAATTACACAATTGAATTGACGTTGGTGAAATGATATATAATGATTTATCATCTTTGATACAACGACCATTCACCCAGAATTCATAACGGTCACGTGACAATGGTGTTGGAATATGTCCAGTCATATCAATGATTCCGTCTTTAGGAATCTGGTTTAATGAATAACGACAAATACCAATATATGGTGAACGTACCAATTCGATATTGTCATTTATATTAGTATCGATTGCAAGTCGTGTTGCATTATCAGAATGACGTGTATCCGATATTGGATAACGTACATGATATTTAGTGCTGAAATAATATTTGTATGGATCATCCGGCAATGAGTTATCCGGATTAAGTATTTTTGTTTCGGTGTTGTAATATACGTTTTGTATCATTACATTATACGGGAAACCACCTTCGGATGGACACGATACAACAAATCGTTTTGGTAAAATATGATACATTGGATTATTTAATTTCATCCAGTTACCACATTTCAATTCGTCGTTTTCATGTTTTGATACAATTACCGATATTAAACCACCGCAACTTTTGTATACTGAAGAAGAGGAAACCATACAGATATATGATCCTTCCGGTAAATGATCATCTGAACAACGTTTGATTGTGAATGATTGATTATCCGGATCATCTCCAGTAACAGATTCAAATGTTAATGTCGAAACGTTTCCATTGAACTTATCTGACGATATGCATATTAAATCAACTTTGGTGTTTGGTTGATACGAATCACAATCAACATTTACGATACAATAGTATGTATTATAATCAGAAGATTCCGTCGTATCAATATCCGGGAATTCAATTGGTACATAGAAATCAAATGCTGTATATGGACGATTGTTTATGGAAATATCTTTGAAACGATATACTGGATTATTAGTATACTTTCCATTCGGTGTTGGACGTTCAACCATGAATCCTTCGAGAATATCTGCTTTATCAATATCACCCGGTAAATTGTCCTCGGTGAATGTATAATGTTCATGACCGTCATAATGTTTACGGATATTGATTTCGTTGTAAATATCCGTATTAATATTACGATTGATTGACAATATTGGTTTAAACCGAACATCACATATTGATGGATTGTGTTCAATGTTTTCAAACATATCCGATTTACGGAATCCAATATAAACCAATAATTTTTGCGTTGGTTGCGATTCATTGAATGTTACATCAATTGAATGTAAAACATTATTTGTTGCAAAATCATCGGGATTATCGAAACGAACACCATCGACAATATTTGGTGTTATTGTATATGATGTTGGATCAATCCATTTATGATTTTGACAATCATACATGTATATTTCCAATTCATCTGTATACGGGATATCCATTATACATTCAACGAATTCTGATGTGACCAATTCGGCACGACCGTTATCGATATAAACCATTGCAGCATTGTATGAACCAACATTATACCATGTGGTCGGTTGTTCCAAATTTTTGATACAATATTCCATTCTGGCAATATATGCATTCCAGTAAGAAATCTTTTGTTCGCAATCCAATATTTTACGATAATAGAAATCTTTATCGTAATGGGTTGTTGCACGTTCCATTGATTCTGTATAGCTGACAATCAATTGTTCATAATGTTGGATGTTATGGTTTGCAACATCGATACGTGATTCGAATACGGCAATTTCACCATCCCATACATCATGATCATCGGGTTCACGACGTAATATCGGATATTGTTCTGATAATGTTAACGGATCAACATTATGATTTATCATTTTAATTTTAAATGAATCATCATATACTTGGTATTCACCAATGTATTTGAATTGATATTGTTTATGTTCATCATCAATAAAACGATTCTCATTGTTTTCTCCCAGTATCCAATTGATACGTGTATAAACATAATTTGCATTTGTTTGTACAAATATTGGATCACCCGGGAAATACAATAATTCATCATATGGAATATCCGTCATATCAACGATATCGTACGTAATCCAATCCGTGTGATTGTATTCATTCAAATAATTTGATACATTATCTGGAATGACATGACACTCAATATCATCGAATAAATATTCATTGATTTTTGATTCATCGGTTATTTCAAACCATTTCGAATCCATATCAACAACACATTCAATGAAACCGCGTGATTGTGAATGATCAATTGCGGTTATTATTACGGGGAATCGATATTGATAATCGTATGTTTCCAAGTATATCTTTTGACCAACGCAGTATGGACCATATACCGATGTAATGATATCATCGTCAATTGGTAAATGTAAAACTTGTGACGGTTTGAAATACATACTTGCAGAATGATGATTACCATAATAATCGATGGCGTAATCAT